>VOFH01000276.1_pt1 | contig 181327 bp, 162 predicted proteins | sample 5384091 | NCBI WGS metagenome assembly VOFH01 (sample SAMN12384727, study PRJNA508395) | human gut metagenome | isolation source: healthy gut G | host: Homo sapiens | reverse complement strand
ATTCTCACACGCCTTTAAATAGCTCTGCTTGCGCCGTTCAAAGCTCTCATCCCGCAGCGTGGGGGAGAAGATGGTCATGCCCACGCTGGCGTCGCCGTCCAGCCCGACGAACACGTCGTCCTTCAGCCGCATCACGCCGCCCTCCGGGCCCGGCGTCATAAGCATATCCGAGCCCGCCACGATCCGGCTGCGCCCCAGCTCGAACTCGCGCCCCAGCTGGTACTCGTTTTTGTAGATGTTGTGGATCAGCTGCACCGCGCCCTCATATACGCTCACGCCGTCCGGGCTTCCGTCCACGTTATTTGCCATCGGCAGACGGATGTAGGTCATGCCCAGCCCGCCGAAGGGCACGCTGTAGGTGTGCTCCGGGGCCAGCGCCGCATACTGCGGCAGGCTGTCCAGCCGCACCTCATGCCCCAGTGTGCTGCTGTTTTCCGACACATACAGGTTGTACCGGATGGTCAGATACCCGCTGCCATCCACAGTCCGGCGTTCCAGCAGCGTGTAGTAGTCGGAGCCCGCCCGGCTCCGCTCGCTCATCAGCACGTCCGTGATGCCGTGGGGCCCGCGGGCCAGTACGTTGTAGCAGTCCCGCCGTACCACATGGTAGGCCAGCCGTCCCGTGCCGTCCGGTGCAGGCTTCAAAAAGCCTTCGCCGCCCACCATGACCCACTGCAGCACGTCCTGCTTTTCGGCGTCAATGAGGCTACGCTGTCCGTCCAGCCACGCCGTTTTTCCGGTTCCGTTTTCCGTAAAGCTGGAATCGTACTCCGCAAAACAAGCCTTTGTCAGTTTGTTGGTGATGGTGTAGGGGATGCGCTGCGCCGGGTCTTCTTCCTTGCCCTTCACCGCTTCACGCATTTTCTGTTTTACTTTGGCCTCTTCCACTGGTGCGTACTTTTCGCCGCACGACCGCCGCCGTACCAAAGCGCCCACGTTTGTTTTTTACAGGCCGTGCGGAGGCTTGCGCCCGTATGCGCGCCACAGCCGGCGGATCGCTTTCCGGTTCCGGCGCTCGAGCCGCCAATCCGCCAACCAGTCCCGCAGGCCCGGCAGCGCGTTGATGAGCCACCGCATCCCATCGAAGATGATGATGCCCAGCAATACACCCAAAGAGGTTTCCCACGTCCACAGCCATGCGTCAGGCATCTTCCCGCACCCCTTTCATCATGTTCAGCAGCGCGGCGCGGATGCGCGCGTCATTCTTTTCGATGCACCAGCCGTCCTCGCACAGAACTTTTACTTCGCCTGTGGCGTATTCTTCAGCAGCTTCCCGGAGCGCTGCACGCAGGTGCTCCGCCTCCGTGGCAGAAAAATCCAGCTCATCCACCGTGAGCTCTACTGTATACCGGTATCTCATTGCGTCCTCCTTGTTCTACATCATGTAACACTTTTCTCACACCTTCATGAGCCTGTTCCACTTCTCTTCCAGTGCCTGCGCTTCCTCAAGGATGGCAGACGCATGGTCAAGCACGTCTGCCGGGATGTCCAGGATAGGCTTGCCTTCGTATGGCGTCAACAGCTCCGCCGCCTGTTGCCGAAGTCGTGCGGACTCCTCATTCAATCGGTCGGCTTCATCCAGCTTCTTTTGCTCCCGTTCGAGCTCCAGGGCGTTCAAGGCTCGTTCGATTTCAATATCGTGCCAGAACATGCTGTGCGTACACATCCAGTCGATGAGCCACAGCAGTTCCGCCTTAGTACAGCCTTTCAACGTCATCAGAAATCCTCCTCCACCGTGTATACTTGGCAGAACCAGCGGGGCAGGCCCTCATACACGAGCTTTCCTTTTGCCTCGCAGAAATAGAGGTCTCCATCTCGGCCATGAAAGACACGAGAATGTGCGCAGTACCTGCATCTTCGGTTCCGGCGCAGGCTGCGCCATTGATGAATGGTCAATCCGATCACGCTCCTAAAAAAACAGAGTTGAAACGGCCGCCGGGCCGTGGTATCCTGTACATGTGGTACGGTAAGCCATGCCGTGCCATATTCCTTTAAAGACCCCCGCCCGGTTTTCTCGTCCCGGGCGGGGCTTTTGGTGCGGAGCTGCCGTTACGACCAGCCACGCCGGCCCTCCTGGGCCGCGGCTCCGCATGAACCTCGGACGTTAGAGCCCGAGGTTGAGCGCTTGGATCAGCACGCAGTCGTTACAGTGATGTTCCTCCAGCTCTTCAGAACTCCTGCATTCCAACGGCCAGCGGCAATAGCTGTCGCAGACAGTTTCCATCAGCTCCATGACTTTCTGCTCCCAGCAGTGCGCGTGCATCACGCGTGTGGATTTTACGGGCTTGCCGCAAAACTTACAGTTTGGCATTTTTCTCTCGTTCCTTTCTTCGCATCTGATAGGCCCACGTAGCCATAGTCCGTACATTGACGCCCATATCCTCAGCCACCCGCCGGAAAGATTCTCCGGAGCGCAGGCGCTCCATTGCCTCTGCCTTGAACTCCGGCGCATAGATGCGTCTCGGCTGGCCCTTCCGGCTCGGTTTTGGGCGGGCGGACTTGGAAAGCGGCCCCAGTATGTCCAGAATTTCCTCCCGGCTCACAAGATACAGCTGCGACAGGATCTTCACCTGCTGGCGCGGGTCGATCGCGTTTCTGTATGACGCCCGGATCTCAGATTTATCCTGTTCACTCAGCATCCTGACTTTCTCCTTTGACACGCCCGGATCTGGGGACGTAGTGCCGGTTCTGGTGGTAGTTTTCCACCTTCCGAAGCTCGCCCACAAACCGGGACAACTGCTTTACCGCCTGCATTCCGGCTGCGGTCCCGCAATACCCTGCAATGGGCTCCAGCTCCTCCACAACGTCCTTGTACTTACGCCGGAGCCTGCGGCAGTCGCGCAGCTCTGTAGCCAGCTTCGCACGCTCATCCCGCGTAAGATTTTCGATTTCCAGCTTATGCAGCAGATCCTGCTGCAGGGCGTCCTGCTCTTTCATCAGCTCGAAATTTGCTTCGTATACTTTTGAGGCGTCGTTCAGCAACTTCGCGGCGCGAGCCAGAATTTCCGACGCCTTTTCTTCGTGCTTTTCCGTTGTTTCCACCTCCTATGGTTTGCCAAATGCCATGAGCGAGTGCGTGCGCGCAAACCAATTCTTTTCTGTGCGGCTGTTGCGGGCAATTTCCATGGCATGCTGCGATGCTTCCCGGCATGCGGGGCACAATTTGTGCGCTTCCTGCGTATTTGTCGGCTTTCCGCATCGGCTGCATATTCCCGGCCATCCCAGCATGTCCCGAGGCATGACGCCTTTCTCCCTCAACCGGGACTGCATGTACCGGCGGCTGCGGGCAAGGCAGTACACGCACTGTGCGCGTCCGGGGGCAGCGTCCCGCCGCTGGCATCTTACGCAGACGCCGAAGGCGTGCAGCAGGTCTGTTCTTCGCTGGCGGTGCCGGTTGTGGTATTCTTTCTGCTCCGGGCTTTCCTTTTTCCGTCTCTGCACTGCCTTCAGCCGCTCTTTTTCGAGACATTCCGGACACTGCACCCGTCCAGGGGCCGCATCTCTGCAGCCGCAAGTTGGACATATCCCGTGCGCTTTGTACCACTCATATTTCGTCACGGCCTGTTTCACCTCCTTCGCCGCACTCTGCATTTTTCCGGGCTTGTGACCGGCGCGCCATCGGCGCGGCTGCATTACGGTGGGGCCAGATGGCCCCGGCTATTTTTTCTGTTCTTCGCGCCAGGCAAGGAACTCATCGCGGTGATCCCGGTATTCAAATAGAATCATTATGCCGTCGTGCATACGGATCAGCCGTTCCCATTTATAGAATGTCCACCGGACGGCCGCCAGCGCTGAGCCGCACAGCAGGCATACAATGACCAGCGCGCCAAGCATCATCGATATCTTCGGGAATATGTTGCTTATCAGTTCCATCATCTGTGTCTTCCTCCTCTATATCCTGCATCCACTCCCGCCGCAATCGGCCCTGCAGGTGCATGCAGGCCAGCGGCTGGTCTTTCTGCGTACGGTGGCAGCACCCCTCATCATAGGGCTGCCACAGCGTCCCCGTCTGGTGCAGGCCCGGCGGGGAGCCGCAGCACCCGCAGCAGCTTTGCCCGCGGCAGCTCCGGTCACAAGGCGTCACCATCCTGCATCCCTTATTCGTCACCACGCTCTACCCGGTACGGCGGCCCGGCCCTGCGCCTGCGCCGCCGCTGCTCCGCCTGCGCCAGCGTGGACAGCCGCCCGGCCTCGTAGCCCACATACAGCAGCAGCGCCATCAGCGGCAGGATAAGGGCTTCGCCGCCGAATACGCCGGGGCGGGAACCCTGTACCGTCAGGCACGCCGCCAGCATCAGCCCCGCCACGGCTCCGGCCGCGAAAGTCACAACTGCTTTCATCCTGTTAAACATCCCTTTAAACCTCCCTGAAATACCCGTTAAATGCGTCCCACAGGGGTGCTGGCTGCGGCTGCTCGCAAGCCCTCGTAGGAAATATCCTCATTCCGAATCGCGTTCTTCACGATATGCTTCGCCGTGCGGATGCTGTGCTGGCTCCGGCACACGCTGGCGATCAGCTTCAGCTCCTTGCTCTGCTCCTCTCCGGAAAACATGGGGAACAGCAGCTTTACATCCTCATTCGTCAGCCGCATCGTGCTGTAGGCCCGCTGCAGTCCAATGCGCGTGTAAGCCTGCGTCGTGATTTTCCCCTTTTTCACGCGCTCATACAGCTCACTGTTCCCAATCAGCACCACGCCGTTTCCAGGCACCTCGTTTACTTCATCTTCATCCGGCAGGATACGCAGTTCATCCATCGGAGCCCGCTTCAGCAGCTGGGCCTCATCCACGATGATCACCTTGTTGGTGCCTCGCAGCCGTGCCCGGATGGCCTGCCACATCTGTTTACTGCTGCTCACGGCAGGAATGTCAAGCGCCGCACCTAGCAGCTCTCCGACGCCCGCAAGCCCGGACATGCTCGGGTCAAGCCGGATATAGATGGTGCTTTGCGGATTATCTCGGTAATACTTGACAGCAGCCTTCGTTTTCCCGGCCCCGGCGTCGCCGTGCAGCATCACCAGCGTGCGGTTGATCTGCGCGTAGCGGATGGACTGGTACACGTCCTCAGATATGCTCGTGGGCTTGTAGGTCTCGTCCAGCTTGTAGGGAGCGACCTGCACCTGCACCGCGGCCGCCTCGCTTTCCTGTTGAAGGAACTCCCGCAGCCGACTTTCAATGCCCTCCACGCTGCCATCCATTTTGCAGTTCATATAGTTGCTGAGGCTGGCACCGCTCATGCCAATGCGTGGCGCCAGCTTGTTCTGCGAGAGCCCCGTATCCTTCATATATTTCCGGACACGCTCCTGCAGCGCTTCATCGTACACTTTAGTAGTCGAATTCGTCATCATCGTATCCTCCATCCGAATTTTTGTTCATCCTGAAAATATCTATATCGCCAACAGCCATGGCCATCGGCTCCTCGTCCCATCGTGCCAGCTCCACCGTTTTGGGCTTGCGGGGCGTGATCGGTCCGGCCAGATTTTCCTCGGCCATCCGTGCTACCAGCGCAGCAGCCTCTTCCGGCGGTGCGTCCGGCAGCAGCGTTGCCGCCAGTTCCTGCACCACACGTTTGTACTTGTTTTTAAGCTGCTGTTGGCGTGCAATCTCTTCCTGTGTAGCTCCGTATTTCGCCTCCAGTTCACATCGTGGGGCCGTCATGATGAAGGAACCGTCCTCCCGGTATACGCGCACGCTGGAAAGGTCGTCCGGGTCGTACCGAAGATATACCTTTTTTTCCTGCCATAGGCTGTGCAGCTCCGGGCAGTTGTACCAGATTTTTTTGCCCCGGATGTTCAGATACACGCCCTCCCGGTCCACCTTTTTTGGCTTCGATGTGCGCAGCATCATCAGATTCAGCACATCCTCTTCTACATCGCCAGGCGGTAAAAGCTGCTGTACGAGGGCAGCGGAAGCGCGTTCACCGCATTTTTCTCCGCCCATTTTTCCGTGTATTCCATACACTTGGTAATAGAATACGCATGGCCCTCTCCGCCGTCCACGAGGTAATAGTACAAAAACGTCTTTTTTATATATTCCGGCATGTCCGTTTTGCCCTTACGTGCCTTGCCGCGCCTGTCGATCACGCCGTCCAAGTCACCCTCATCCAGCGCTTTTTTCTTCCGGTACAGTGTCGGCACACTCAGCTCCACGCCGGGGTTTTCCACGCGCATGTGCTGGACGAATTTATGGTCCAGCTCACTTAGGGGCTTTCCCGTCTGGCTGCGGTAGAGCATCCATTGGTCTACAACATCCTGCCAAAACCCGATTTTCTCACGGTCCGCATCCGTGTAGCTGTCCAGCGGACGTTGCACAGGCGACGGCTTCACTTTCTGCAGCGCTGTTTTCTCCGGGGCGCTCAGTGTCAGGCCGTGCTGCTCGTAGTATTTGAGCTGGATTTCGTTTGACTGTGTTGCCAGTGGAAAAGCGTATTCCGATCGGTTTCTGTTGTTCAGAATACTCACAGCCGGAATTCGTCCTGTTTGTGCTCTGTATCGCACTGTGCGAAGCGGCCAGCCCGTAAGCTCTGCAACCTCTCGGGCGCTCAGCATAACTTCCAAAAAAATCACCTGCCTTGACCTGCCATCATCAGGCACGGGGCGGTCAGTCCCCGCACGACAGCCCCGAAGGGCTGTTTCGGCTATGCTCGAAGCTGCGGGAACCGCAGCTCCCAGTATTCACGCTCTGCCGCCTCAAATGTACTGCGCACCCGGATATCGTAGGCGTGACCCTGTGCGTCCAGCTTCATAGTGGCGTAGGTATGGTGTGGGTTTGCCGCCTTACTGCGGCATAGGATGTAGTGTTCAGAGCGCTGGAGTATCTCATAGGAGTCCTCAAGCCTGCCTGTCGTCCTTGTCATGTCGGTTTCTCCTTCAGACTGCCTGCTCCAGCGTGGAGCAGAATCGGTTTACTTCCCTCGGCCACAGCAGCTGCACGCCCGTTGGTGTGAGGAACAGGGCCGGGGCCTCTACGTCGACGATTGTCCCATCCTTGATGCGCCGCAACGTCACCTTCGGCTCGGTGTACCCTTCGTCAAAACTTTCCACTCGGTACAGGTCCCCGTTGTGGTTGTAGGTCTCGCCAACATAGATGGGTTGGCCGGTCAGTTGATACTTTTTCATTGCAGTGGCTCCTTTCCGTTTAAAAACCCGTTTCCGGGCAATACTTGGCTTGTATCGGCGTCGGCAAGCAGCTCGATTGCGGCGGCCAGTGTGTCCGTCCAGCCGATATACTGCCCCGCGGGGCCGTGGATGTAGATGCGGCCCACGGCGGGGTAGTACCGGATGCGGCATGGCGCCCACGTTGGGCTGCGGCCGATTACCAGCTCGTGCCGACGAATCGCCAGGATGCGTAGCCAATCCAGGTTGCGGCGGAGCCGGCCTTTCCTTAGCTCCCAGTGGAAGTTCATTAAAGAGCCTCCTGCTCACTTGTGAATATCTCTTCAACTTTGCACTCCAAAGCGTTTGCAATTGCCTTGGCCCTCAAATCTTGGGTGCGCGTATATGCACCCGTTTCAATTCGAAAAACTGCATTCACAGGAAGCCCTGCCTTTTCGGATAATCTCTTTTGATTTAATCCATGTGCCTTTCGCAGTTCAATGATTTTATCGACTTTTGCGATAAGCATGTGCTCACCTCCAACGCTAAAAGTTTTACGTTCGTACAAGGTACATCTATATAATATATTTTACATTCGTAAAAGTCAACCCTGAATTTGTTGAAATTTGTATTTTACGAACGTAAAATTATATGGTATACTTACTTTTAACGACAGGTAGGTGATATTTCTATGGATAAGCCCATCGCAAAATCAAATAACCGTGTTCGCGAACTACGTTTAACTTACCATCTAACGCAAAGTGAACTCGCTGAAAAAACAAATTTGAGTTACTCATCTATTGTTTCTTATGAAAATGGCTTGCGTGATCCAAACGCGCGTGCGATGGCTGCATTAGAAAAATTTTTTGGTGTTACTGGAGAATATTTGCTCGGCTTAACCGATACCAATGTATCAAAAGCCCGCTTTTTTCCTGAAGCGAATAAAAAATCACCCCTGCTCGAGAAATATGAGCGACTAGATCAGCACGGGAAAGAGCTTATTGCGATGATACTTGACAAAGAATTGGAGCGGTGTGCGCTCAACCAAGTGGAGGACAAATTTGTTGAATTTCCTCATGAAATTTATCTTAAATTTTCAGACCAGGCAGGTTGTGCCGGCAATGGAATCTATCTTGGTCCGGAGTCTTTTACAGAGTATCCTGTTGTAGACAACGAGCTTACTCGGCGTGCTGCTTTTGCTGTCCCTGTTGCGGGGGATAGTATGGAACCTAAGTTTCATAATGGTGATATTGTGCTGGTAAACTTCGAGCCTGTAGAATCGGGAGATATTGCCCTTATCACCATGGATGGCTATGGATATATAAAAAAGATTGGCGACCAAGAACTACTCCCTTTAAATCCGAAATACGATCCAATTCCAATGGATGAAAGCGTCCGGGTGAATGGGAAAGTAATTGGCGTATTTGACCCGTCTTGGTATATCTAAATGTGACAATAGTGCATATCTTAATCGGCAATTTGCACTTGTACAGTATAGTATGAAACCCTTACAAAACCGCTATTTTCCTTAATCGGCAACAAAAACGTTAATCGGCAAATGTTTGCCGATTAAAAATAGAAAAAGCCGCTCCAAAGAGGGGAGAAATTCCCTCTCTGAAGCGGCTTTCTTTTGTACCGTTTATATTATATTTAAAACCCGTTTAGGCCGCAGTCCTGTGCGGTTTTCTGCCGGTTTGCAAAATTCTTTCTAAACATCTCCTGAACACTTCGAAAAGCCTTTTCTAAACACCTTGCGCGGATGTGCTCCCAGCAGTCAAAAGGGGCAAAATACCCTCAAAAATCTTTCAATTGCGCCGACGCATTTTCCATCAAAATCACTCGTTTTCACGCCGCATTAAAGCCGATTTTCCGCAGTCTCAAGCCATTTCAAGCCTTTTCAAGTCTTTTCAACCTTCGCGCTCGGGTTTTCTCATTCTACATGAATACTCACATCAGAGTTGGCAAGCGGCTGGAAAACCGCCCCTTTCTTGTTGGTAGCGATGATATGAACGGTGTTTTCAAAATCCTTGTAGTTTTCAGAAGAGATACCATCCGTCTGATTTTTCCAAGCACAAGCAGCGCATGATCTTGGCCATCTTTATAAAACATGACGGCGCAGACTATTTTTTGTGCAAAGGTAGGGAAAAAGTGACGACTGAAACTGCGCTGATCGGACAGAAAAACAATCTGTATAATGGAAAGGGGTAATGAAAAATGTCAACCAAAGAACGAAAACACCCAGCGCCGCCGCGTTACGATGAGGCCTTCAAGGCGGGGGCAGGGCGGATGGTCACCGAGCAGGGGCGGCCCAGCCGGGAGGTGGCCGCGGAACTCGGCATCTGCATCGACACGCTGCGCAGCTGGCTGAAAGCGGCGGGCGCACCATCGCCGGGGCAAGCAGACCGCCAAAACCGCGACGCCAGACGCCTGCGCGAACTGGAGGCGGAGATTCGAGCACTGCGCAAGAAGCTTGAAGAGAAAGACGGTCATTGACATCCTAAAAAATCCGTCGGCATACTTTCCAAACCATAGAGGACAAGTACCGATACATCCGTACGGCCCGCGCGGGGCCTCTGTGGAACTTGTATGCCGACTGCTGGAGGTCTCCCGCAGCGGGTACTACGAATGGCTGGGCCGCAAACCCTTCTTTGCGCCGGCAGAAGGATCAGGAACTGAAACGCCGGCTGCTGAGCCTGCACCAGCGTTATCCCGCCCTTGGGCTGGACAGCCTGTATCACCTGATCCGCCCGCAGCTTTCCTGCTCGCGCAAGCGCATCCACCGCCTGATGAACGAGATGAACATCTCCTCCACGCGCAGGCGTGCCTACAAAGCCACGACCAACTCAAGACACGCGCACCCCATCGCGCCCAATCTCCTTGCGCGCCGCTTCTCCTTTGACAAGCCAGACACCGCATGGGTCGGCGATATTACCTATATCCCCACCGGCGAGGGCTGGCTCTACTGCGCTGTTGTGAAAGACCTTGCACAAAGCAGATCGTCGGCTACGCCTTCTCCGACCGCATCGACACAAATCTCACTCTCGCCGCCCTCGGCATGGCCGTCCGGCGCCGCAAGCCTCTGCCCGGCCTCATCTTCCACTCCGACCGCGGCGTCCAATACGCCGCCTACGCTTACCGTCAGCGTCTCGCCAGTCTCGGCATCCGGCAAAGCATGTCCCGCAAGGGCGATCCCTATGACAACGCCGTGGCCGAAAACTTCTTCAGCTGCCTCAAGTGCGAGTGCGTCCATCTGCGCCATTTCGCCTCAAGGGCACAAGCCATGGCAGACGTCTTCGCTTATATCGAGACTTTTTACAATCCGGTGCGCCCGCATTCCTCTATTGGCTGGCGTCCTCCGAATGCCTTTGCGCGTGCCTTGTCTGAGCATCCCGCCGCCTGAGTGTGATACGACAAGATATCCTGCGTTTCTTATGAACCGGAAGGTCTTGTTGATTTTGTCCGTCCTGGTTTTGTGGCAGATGAGCGTTCCCGCATAGAATTCGTTTTCCAGGATACGCTTGATGGTCGTACTGATCCAAAGCTGCTGTTTGGATATCTGCGGCCATGTATGTGGGACATTTTTGCCGAGCAGCGTTTGCTGGTAGTATGCCGGAGTGTGTACGCCGTCGGCATTCAGTTTTTTGGCGATCTGCTTGAAACCGTATCCGTCAAGGTAAAGCTTGAAGATCAGCCGGACGGTGTCGGCGGCTTCTTCAACGATCACGACCTGCCTAGTGTTCTTGTCCTTGAAGTAACCGAAGGGAGGGATGATCACGATCCCTTCTTTTTGCTTTTGCCTATAGGTGGAACGTATCTTCCTGCTGGCATCCTTGGCATACATGTCGTTGATGATCTGTTTCATCCCGATGACAAGGTCGTCGTTCTCATTGCTGGTATCGATGTTCTCAGTGACGGATATCACACGCACGTCATGCTTTTTGAGGTAGTCGATGAATACCGCAGTCTGTGTGCGGTGGCGGCCGAGGCGCGAAAGGTCTTTTACGATGACCGCATCGATTTGGTTCTGTTCCACTGCTTCACATATTTTTTCGATCCCGTCCCGGTCGAAGTGCATGCCGCTGACATTGTCGTCAAAGGATTCGCCGGCGATGGTGAATCCGTTTTTCTCAGCATATCCGGCAATGATGCTGCGCTGATTGGTCAGGGAATTGAGTTCTTCGTCCTCATCCCGTGACAGCCGGTAATAGAGCCAGCCCCGCATTTGTTTTCCCCGCTTTCTTGTTGGATTTGACAGCCGCGCAACATGGCGGCCGCGCCGCCTTGCTTCGGCACGACACACCATATCACAGCGGACAGAGAATAGCTATGGAAAGCTTTTAAGCGGAGGAATCTTCTACGGAACCAACAACATCCCGTTGAGAAATTCGTGCAGGGGAAACAGTATAGAAATCATGAACGACTGCTTTGAGGAAACGGTTGAAGTCATCGTCCGTGCCGGTGTAGCTATACAGCACACTTTCGATGACGGGTGTTTTGCGCTTCGTCAAACCTGCCACCCGGAAAAATCGTGAGCATCGAAGCGGGAAAAGAACTCCGGGTTTTGTTTGACGTCGAGCCAGCCCGCATAGCACTCGATCGCTTTCTCTACAAATTCATTGCGCGAACTCACACCCGCTGCCCGGAGATGCCTGTCGCACAAACGGATATGCCTTTGCGTGATGGCCAGGCCGGGCTTTATCCTCTTTTCCTGATGAAATCTGTACATCGCATCCATCCTTTCATTTTTTGCATGGTACCGGTTTTTCAGCCGGTTTGGTGTCACGGGAAAACCGCGGTACACTGCCGAAATCCGGCTCTTTTTCGCTGTTTTGGTGCGCTCAATTGGTACCACACCCCCATTTTGGTGTCACTCCGGTACCACGCTCAGCCCGCACTGCGGGCTGATGTATCCTCAAGACGCCGCGAAAGCGGTGTCTTCCTTTCTCCTGCTATCTTTTTCGATCGGCCCCATGGAGACCCTCCCAGTTACTCACCGGGCTTCCGGCGGAGCCCGGCTTCGCCGCATCCCGGCCACAGCGGCCCTGTGAGGCCTTTTCAGGGCAGAGGCGGGCATCTTCCCGTCCCCGGTCTTTGGCGCGAAACACCGGGCAAAGCCGCGGCCTGTGACGGTTGTGACGATGGTGACGGTATTTTGGACGCCGCCCCGCTCCAAGAAATATCGTCATTTGCGTCATTACCGTCACAGCTCAGACGGATCGTCCTGCTGTCGCGTGTGCGCCTGAGCGTGTAACTCACGCCGTTTGCTTTCAGCATTCCCTTGTGCTTGTTCAGCCAGCGGCTGAGAATGTTGGGACGGAGCCCGCAGGGCAGATCGTCATGGAGAATTTCCAACAGCTCCGATGCCGTGCCTTCGAACTGCTTTTCGTCGTGCAGCCAATCAATTACAATCCCGATCACTTCTTCGTCTGCACTCCGCGCTGTTTCTTCATCTTCTCTGCATTCCCAGATGTGAGACATTGGATCGAACTGCAGCTTTAATTCTTTCGATTCAATGTCCCGACCCGTACAGAACAACGTTCCATAGTTTGAACTCCTGTCCTCACGCTGCAGGATGAAAGCCCCGTCCGCAGCCCCACTCATGCCCGCTGTTCCGGACACCCTGTTCAACGGGTCGCTGTCATACTGCTTGCGCAGATGGTGGACCAGCAGCACAGTGGTCTTGCAGCGGTCGGCCAGCTTTTTGAGCCGCGCCAGGTCGGCATAGTCCCTCGCATAGGTATTGTCCGTACAAGTTTCCCGCACTTTCTGCAGCGTATCGATGACGATCAGCGACACCCTCCCGTGTTCCCGGACGAAGGTTTCGATCTGTCCGGCCAAGCCATCCGCCAGAGTTCCCGCATGTGTGGCCAGATACAAGTTTTCCGATGGGTCCTCCGTGATGTCCAGCAGCCTGTCCTGCAGCCTGTGATAGCCGTCCTCCAGGCACAGATAGAGCACCGTCCCCTGCTGTGTCGGATGTCCCCAGACCTTTTCTCCGCCTGCCACCTGCTGGCACAGCCGCAGCGCCAGCCAGCTCTTTCCTGTCTTTGGCGCTCCCGCAAGGATGTGCAGGCCCTGCACCAGCAGGTCTTTCACCGCATACCCCGGCGGTTCCAATACCGCATCCGCCAATGTGCGGGCATCGATCGTTCTGAGCCTACCGGCCATCAATACCTCCTGGGATTCCTGTTTGTTTATGCATAGCATTCTCCTTCCGGTTGATTTTCTCATCCCTGTCGGGTACACTCATTCTAGCAAGAAGTCTTCCCGTCCGCAATACTTTCAAAGAAAGACGGGGACATTAAAAAAGTGCATCGGGGACAGGTGGTCAGATGGAAACAAAACGGCTCATTGAAACAGAAAACAGCATCCAGGAATTCACTGTACAGTTCTACGGCGGCACGGTGATGATCGAACAAAACCAGCTGCCGCTGGGGCAGATTTCCTGCGAGCTGCTGGATTATCCTGTGGAGGAGCTGCTTGCGCTGCATGATGAAGCCGTCAGGCTTTTTTCCATCGTGCGGGACTCTCTTTTTGCCCGGGACAAAGAAAAAAGCCCCGCGCTGGCCGCTGCCGTGCAGTGCCAGTTGAACAGGGCTTTGAAGCATGTGTATCCGCTTCCTCTGTTTTCTCTTTTGAATATTGACAGGGATACATACGGGACGATGCTGGAGGAGCTGTGCCGGAGTGCGCCGGAAGAGTTCCAGAAAGCCGTGACGCCGGGAACGCCGGAAAACGAAGCCCTCAGCTCTTTCTTCGGGAAGCTGTTCCGGCTGCCGGATGAACTTCTGTGCTTCCAGAGCTATGTTTCCACGATGCTGGATTTCTATTTCGAACCGCTGCGGCGCAGGAACGCGGAGCATTATGCAGTGGGTGTTTACCGGTTCTTTTCCGACGCCGCCGCACAGGAGGCCCTGCGTGCCGCACTGCCGCCCTATCCCACTTTTGAGTTCCTGCAGAGCCGCCCGGCCATGACGGAATATGTGACGATGCCGGACCCTGTGCAGTCGGAAAAGTACATCCTTGCAGAGCGTGTTGTTTTCTCCAGCCTGGCCGATTTTCTCCACATGGATCTCTTCCGCGGCCTGATGCACGGAAATGTTCCGCGCCGCTGCCACAACTGCAGGAAGTTCTTCCTGCTGCAGAAAGGATACGATGTGCGGTACTGCACCCGGATCGCGCCGGGAGAAACGAAGCGTACCTGCAGGCAGGTCGGCGCGCACAACAAGCAGGCGGACCGGGACAGCAAGACGCCGGTGCAGATCGAATACGAAAACACTTACAACCGTTTGAAAAAGAGGAAGGCACGCGGGAAGATTTCAACCGATGAGTGGAATGCTCTGGTCGCCAAAGCACAGGAGATCAGGGAGCAGGCTCAGCGAGGGTTCTTTTCGGATTTTGAGATGAAGGAAAGGCTGGCTAAATTGTAGCGGACAAACGCTCCTTTTCATTCCAGCAAAATCCGGTCTATCTGACGATTGACAATCTTGCTCAAAAGCCTCAGCCGTCTCGCTGGGATTTCAATATCCGAGTGCGAGTGAAAACTGAAGCCCTGCAGATTTTTCAAATCTGACCGGATCGCATCCGTCAACAATCCCTGTGCATTCACAATGAAATCTCTGCCAAGGCGCGGTCTGCATTTTTCGATATACCACTCTGGGTACGCAAGCTGTTCTTCATCCAATTCCGGAAACAGGCTTCTGTTGTTGTCAAATACAGGTGCCATACAAAGGATCTGCATCGTTTCTGTATCAAACAAAACGCCGAAGTTTCCATAGTGCCTGTCTGGATTCAGGATCAGAGCGTCCAGCACGCACATACGCCGAAAGGCGTCTTCGCTGCCGATGGAAGAAAAATATTGCAGCAGCTGCGGCATCGTTCGCTCTTCACCGAAGATACGTCCTGCCTTTGCCAGCCCCTGACTTTCGCTTGTGAACAGGCTGCATTTACTGACGAGTTTTCCATGGTGGAGCGACAAGTCGTATGCGGTATAGGACGGACAGATCTGCTCCGCCAATTGAGCCGCCAGATACTCAGACAACGGCTCCACTTCATACAAAGCGCTCCCGCCCTTATACAGATATATCTCATCCTTCTCGCGCAGCCAGCATTTTGCATATCCGCCGTCTGTCCCGAACTCGGGAGATGTGGAAGGCATCCGTTCCGAAACAAATGTTCCGTCAAATGCCGCCCGGCTAATCACTTCATTGAATTCATTTCGATAGAGAGAAACTTCCTTCCAGTTCAGAGGGGACTCTGTTCCTTTCACCCAAAACGTGTCATTCAGCGAAAGAGCATGTGTGACCCGCAGAAATCCCTCCATATCGCCGCAGCCGCATTGCTCCAACAACTCTCTGATATGCGCCCGGTGCTTGGGCGCCCTGCGCCGCTCCAGAAAATCCTGCAGGCCATGATAGCCGATTGGACGGTATTGGACCAGCCATTCTTCCTCTGCAAACAGAGCTTCTCCAAACTCGTTGTGTGTGCAGGAAAAGTGCAGAATGCAGACGTCCTTATTCATCAAAAAATATTGGCTGGAATGCGAGTCCTCTGTCATCTGCGTCTCCCCTCCTCCACCATCTTATCACCAAAACAATATACAAAAAATCGGCCCCGTCTTTACAACGAGACCGACTTGGTGCGGATGAAGGGACTTGAACCCACATGAAGTTGCCTTCACTAGAACCTGAATCTAGCGCGTCTGCCAGTTCCGCCACATCCGCATATATGTGAACACGAGTCACCTCGTGATCACGCCTTTTCTGCTTCCTTTTTTCCTTTTTACTCGAAGGGGAAACCTGTAACTCCGAGAGCGGGGCTTTTTTCTATCTCCTTGTAATGTTCCCTGAGGTTTCATTACCTGAATCTAGCGCGTCTGCCAGTTCCGCCACATCCGCATATATGTGAACACGAGTCACCCCGTGATCACGCTTTTTCTGCTATTCGTTTCCGAATCAGCATGTTAGATTTTATCATGAAACCTTCTTCTTGTCAACATACTTTGGAAAAAAATTTACCGTATTTTTGCGTGTTGCTGAAATGGCACGCACTGCCGTGAAACCGCTTCGCTCCGCGGCAGCGCGCTTTCGGGCTTTCCGCCTGTAAAACGCACTATACCCTGGCGGCTGTCGGGTTGTACACGCCTACAGTTTCACGCTTTTCACCCATAACATCCTGCTCCGAAAACGTCATCCATTTTACACCGCGGCGATTCTGATACGCGAACGCCAGATGCAGCCTGCCGTCCGAAGCCTGCATCAGATACGGGTACTCATACTGGCGGTTGTTGGTACTGTTTTCTGACCCTACAAAACCCTCTCCCAGCTCCATATGACGAATCATCGGCCATGTAAGGCCGCCGTCCTCGCTGAGGGCCACCGCAACCGGGCAGCGAAGGCCGGGCCAGGCTGCCATACCTGGCTGCGGCGCAGGCGTATGGGTGGGGTTATAGGCAACGGCAATGCGTCCACTTTGCAGCTTGACGGCGCTGATGCTGGAGTTGTTATTGGGCAGGACCGTGGGCACCGGTTCGCTCCACGTATTGCCGTCGTCCAGCGATTCACTGCGATAAATGAAATCTGCCGCACGGCTCCGCATGAACGCCGCGAGGCGTCCCGGCGCAAGCTCCACCACATTGGCATGTACACGGCCGTTGCTGCCCGGCATCTCTACAGTGCGCCAGGTACAGCCCTGATCGTCGGAGATCTGAAACGCCGTCGGGTCTCCGGCCAGACCGGATGCGCTGTCGCTGCACAGCCAGTTTGCGAATATCCAGCGCCCACTTGCAAGCACCTGGATGGGCTGGCGGCAGAAGCTTCCCTCCCGGGCAAACAGCACATCCGGTTCGCCCCAGGTACGGCCGCCGTCCGTACTTTTCTGCCGGCGGATGACAGACGTGAACTGCATATTATCCTTGCCGGGCACACGGTCCAGCTGGGCGGTATAAACCGCCCATACAGCGCCGTCCGGCGCGAGAAACAGCGAGGGATTCTGCTCACTGCGTTTTTCATCATGGGACACCTGTACTGGAGCTTCCCATCGTGCGGCTCCTTTGGGCAGGCGGGCGCAAACGATGCTCACATCGCCGCTGCCTTCAAAGCTGCCGGCAAACCAGGCGCACAGCAAACTGCCGTCCGGAGTTTCCAGCAAGGCGGGCGCATGCGCCGTAGCCCAGGGCCCGGGGGGCAGCATGGCCTCCACCGTCCCCATTGCAGAATTCTGATAAACGGTGCCGTCCGGTGTCAGGCCGGGCAAACATGGATATTTCATGGTTTTCTTCCCCTCACTCTTTGATGTTGCGGTTGCGGGCCATCGTGACGGCATATTGAATGGCGTTGAGCAGGCTCAATTCATTCGAAGTGCCTTTGCCTGCCTGGTCGAAACCCGTTCCGTGGTCCACCGAGGTACGTATGATGGGCAGCCCCAGTGTAATGTTTACTCCTTCGACAGCCTTCCACGCCTGTTTTTCCCTGTCATATACAAAGCCGACGGTTTTGAGCGGAATGTGCCCCTGGTCGTGGTACATGGCCACAACGATGTCATACCAGCCGCCCAGCGCCTTGGGAAACAAACTGTCCGGCGGCACAGGGCCGTCCACACACAGTCCCTCGTCCTGCGCGGCACGGATCGCCGGGATAATCTCGTCCAGCTCTTCCCTGCCGAACAGGCCGTTTTCTCCCGCATGAGGGTTGAGCCCTGCCACGGCGATTCGCGGGCGCGGGATTCCGAAGCTTCTGCATGCGCTGTCCGCGATATGAATGACATCCAGTACACGCTGCTTTTTCACACGGCCGCACGCTTCCCGCAGCGAGCAATGCGTGGAAACATGTACCACACGCAAATCGTGGTGCGCCAGCAGCATCGTATATTTCTCGGTGTGAGTATAGTGGGCATAGATTTCCGTATGGCCGTCAAAGTGCATGCCCTCGGGCGCGAGAGCCAAGTTCATGGCCTCTTTGTTCAGAGCGTTGGTGCAGGTGGCATCCACCTCGTCGTCCAGTGCCAGTTCAATGACTTTCCGCACGCACTCAAACGCCGCGCGCCCGCACATCGCGGACACTTTTCCGTATTCAAACCGCGCCAGGTCCACAAGGTCCAGATGGTAAACGTCGATGATCCCCCAGGTGAAAGCCGCCTGCTCCACGCTGTCCACGCGGTGCACGGTCAGCTCCGGATGGCCCAGCAGCACAGCCGCTTTTTCGATAACGTTTGCATCCCCCACGATAAGCGGCCGGCATTCCTCATAGATCGCTTTGTGGAGCAGGGCCTGCACACACAGCTCCGGCCCGTTGCCCGCGGGGTCGCCCATCGTGATGCCGATGACCGGCCGCCTTATTTCCGTGTTGTTCATGGGTCAGTGCATCCCCTTTTCCGCATTCTCACGAAGCACCTGCCGCAGCGCGGCAACGCCTTCTTCCGGGAGCTGGTTGAACGGTGCGCGGCATTTTCCCACGTCGTAGCCCAGCAGCGCCACGGCTGTTTTGACGACCGTATTCGGGTTGCCGTATTTGAAGCATGCGCGGAAGGACGCGATGCTCGCCTGATATTCCTGCGCTTTTTCCAAATCGCCCGCGGCAAAACAATCATAAATAGACGCCATGGTGCGGGGGTAAACATTGGCACAGCCCGCCACGCCGCCCCGGCCACCGTTCTTCAGGCAGTCCAAGATCAGGCCGTCGTTGCCGAAAAGCACTGCAAAGCCGCTGCCCCGGGTGCCATCCAGATAAGCTTTCATATTATCCCAGTTTCCCGAGGAATCCTTTGCACCGACGATGTTTTCGATCCGGGAAAGGCGTGCCACCGTCTCGGGCGCAAGAGCGTTTCCTGTACGTGCCGGGATATTGTACAGCACGACGGGAATATCCACGGCTTCAGCCACGGCACGGTAGTGGTCGTACAGCTCCTGTTGGCTGGCCGCCGCAAAGCTGGGCGTAATAATACTCAGCACATCCGCTCCCGCGTCTCTGGCCATGCGGGACTGTGCAATGGTCTCCCGTGTGGAAACGCAGCCTGTGCCCGCGTACACCGGCACGCGGCCGTTCGCCTGCTCAATGACCGTCTCCAGCACGAGCTGTTTTTCCCTGCCGTCCAGAATATATCCCTCGCCGTTGGTGCCAAAGCAGAACAGCGCATGCACGCCGTTTTCGATCTGGCGGTCCACCTGGCGGCGCAGCTCGGCGGTATTGATACTTTCATCCGCGTGCATCGGCGTAATGATGGGCGGGATGATGCCCTTGATCTCGATTCTATTCATGTTTTTCCGTCCTTTCCGATGTCAGAGGATCCGGCGGTACAGCGCGCGGGCGTCGTCCGCCGTCACCGGGCGCAGATTGTTGTTCAGAAGCCGTGTCACCTGCATGCCGGCCGCCACCAGTGTCTCCAGATCCGACGCAGGCACACCGAATGCCGAAAGGCTTGTGGGTATCTCCAGATGCCGGACGATCTTCTCCAGCCAACGCAGCATAAACTCCGTTTTTTCCTCCTGCGTCACGCAGGTTTTTTCTCCATGTACGCAACGGTCATACGCGGCGGCGAAGCGTTCCGGACAGGCAGGCGCGTTGAAGCGCATCACAGGCGCAAGCAGAATGGCGTTGGATACGCCGTGGGCGATATGATATTTTCCGCCCAGAGGGTAGCTGAGCGCATGGACGGCCGTTGTGCCGCTGGCAGTGATAGCCACGCCCGCGTAAAAGCTTGCGAGCTGCATGGCTGATTTTTGCGATACCGCGTCCGCACTGTCGCACGCAGGCAGGATGTTGTTCAAAATCATATCCAGCGCTTCCAGCGCAAAAGTATCGCTGATGGGATTTGCCTTATTGCTTGTGTAACATTCGATGGCGTGCGCCAAAGCGTCCACACCTGTGGCCGCCGCAATTTTCCGGGGCAGATTTTTGATCATTAGCGGGTCCAGCAGAACATTGTCTGCGATCATCGCGTCGCTGACGATGCCCACCTTCAGCTCCTGCTCCGGCACGGCTACGATAGCATTGGGCGTGGCTTCGCTGCCCGTGCCCGCCGTTGTGGGGATCATCAGCGTGGGACAGCATTTTTTTGCGCGGCCGGGCGCTTCCAGCAGGTCGTGCACGGTCGAGCTGCCGTCCAAAAGCACACCGGCCAGCTTGGCGGTATCCATCACGCTGCCGCCGCCCACGGCCAGAATCATATCCGCGCCCTCGGCCCGGCAGGCATCCACCAGCTTCTGGACCTGGCCGTAGCTCGGCTCCGGCGGCAGGTCATCCAGCACACAGAATGCCGCCTGCGACTTTTGAAGCTGCTCCAGCACGGGGTCCAGCAGGCCGGCGCTGCGGATCCCCTTGTCTGTAAAGACAGCCGCTTTTTTCACAGACGCCGCCTGAAGGATCTCCGGCATCTTTTTCAGCGCGCCCTCGCCGCAGCAGACGGCGCGCGGCATCTTCAAATTACTCAGTGTATTCATGGCGTATCATCTCTCTCCGAAAAGGGCCGGCGGCATGTTCCGCCGCCGACCGCAGGTTATTACTACATGGGGAATACAATCACGCAGGCCCCGCACAGCACCAGAATCTGGATGACGTACAACGGCAGAGTGAACTTCCAGAAATCAACCAGCTTGTATTTGCCCATGCCAAGAATCATAGCAGGCATACCGTCGATGGGCATGATCCAGTTGATCCAAGCGGCGGTGACACAAGCCACAGCCACAGCCGTAGGATCCAACCCCATGCTGACGCAAGCGGAGATGGCGATGGGCGCAAATACGAACAGGGAACCGAAGCTGGCGCCCGTGAACGTAGCGCTCAGGCTGGTGAGCAGTGTGAACACCAATACGATGACAAATGGGCTGACACTGGTACCCAAAGCGCCGGCCACCGCGTCACCCACCATGGCGGTGAAGCCGGAGTTCGCCAGGGCGCCGGCCACGCCGATGACGCCGGCCATCATAAGAATCAGCGGAGAGGCAATATTGTTGCGCACTTCCTTGAAATTGAGGATGCCCAAAACGAACAGTACGGCGGCAATGACGCCGGGGATGGCATAGCCCGGCTCCCCCAGCTTATCCAGGAAGATCATGGCTACGAAGTTGACCACGAAAGCAATATACACAACGATTTCTTTCCACCTGGACAGCTTTTCGCCCTCTGACTTTTGTTCGGAAGCCTGCGCGCCCGCTTCGGCAATGGGGTGGTCCGGCAGGAAGCGGTAACCGATAACCGCCCACACCAAAAACGCGATAGAACTGACAAGCTTGATGCCGGAATATACCAGCAGCGGCACTGCGGTGCCTGTGACGCCGGAACTCTCCAGCAGAGAGGCCACCAAGCCCACGTAAAACGCCATATTCACAGGTACGATGGGGTTGTAAGTGGCATAGCCCAAGGGCATAAAGATTTTTGAAATAGGCAGATTTTTATTGTAGGGGATAGTGGATACCAAGCTCAGCACCAATACATAATAGCCTGTACCGCTCATCACGCTGGCTCCCAGCATGACAACGATCAGCAACAGGATGTAGTTGCGATATCCGCCCTTGCTGGCCATATTGAACATCGTTGCCTTGACCTTGTCGATGAGGCTGGTTTTTTCCAACGCCGCCATAACCACCATAAAACCGGCGATCATGATGACATTTTTGTCCACAAAGCCCGCAAAGGCCTCGGACATGGTGGCGCAGCCCGTCAGTACCAGAAGAACGCAGGCGATTAGCGGCGGTGCGCCGAAGGCAAATTTGTCCGACATGATCATGACGATCATGCCGATCACGATTGCCAATGTAATGATCATTTGAATTGTCATTTGTGATTCACTCCTTCATTCTATTCGCTTTTGCCGTGTTTTCCAATATGCAGATACCATTTTCCACTCCCGTCTTTTCTTTTCCATTCCTCCCATCTGCTGTGGTCTCAAAGCGTCCGGCCGTTTCGCAGCGGGCGCGTTACGGGTCGATGTGCAGAGAACCGTCCTTCCCGCGTGAGAACCTTTTCATAAACTGCCAGGCAAGCTCCAGCTGGCGCAGGTCCAGCGCGTGGGGCATACGCTTTGCGAGCACAACTTCAAACAGCGCGGGCTTTCCTTCATCGCGGCTGAACCAACGGTGGTGAAGGAAGCGCCCGTCCGCACAGTCATAAAATGTATCGTCGGCCGTCAGGCCGGATTCACACGCGGCGGCAGGCTCGTAAGGCGTGAGGGGAATATTGTTGTACGTTTTCCAGTAATCAAAAGAAGCCAACCGCTTGAAGGGATCGTCCTGCGCGGCGGGCCATGTGCCGTCCAGCAGGCCCGAACTCTGGATGAGGGGCATACGGTAGGCAAAGGCAGCCTTTTTCGCATCTGCCCGTACACGTGTACGGGTGACCGGTTCGGAAGGGCCGTCCGGCAAACCGCGGCCGGTGGGCATTTTCCGCAGCATCGTCCACATTTCCGACGCCGGGACCAGATAGCCGGAATTGAATCCGTTGCAAGGGGCTGCCGCCGCAAACAGCTCGGGATATGCACATGCCAGAGCGTTGGTCATCATGCCGCCCATGGAAAAACCGGAGATGTACACGCGGCTTTCATCAATGGCATAGGTCCGCTTCATATGCTCCAGCAGCGCCAGCACAAAGGCCTGGTCGCTGGGCATGCCCGGCTCATCCCAGATGTTCCACGCCTTGTTGCGGGCGGGCTTGGGATATACGACGATAAAGTTTTCCCTGTCGGCGATATCGTGCCAGCCGCTCTGCTCCGCGCCGTACAGCGGCACGCAGCCGATGCCGTGAAAATAAAACACCAGCGGCGCTTTTTCTTTGCTGCCGCGCAGACGGGGCGGTACATATTCGTACCAGGTATGGGCAAAGCCTTCGTTCACGCCGAGGCCCGGGTCGTTGACGTGTGCCACAAAGCCGCGGGCCGTAAAATCCGTGCGCTTTTGATATGTCCCATAGGTGTCGTTGGACCAGCGCCTCGCTTTGCAGAACAGCATGTCCCATGCACGGACCGCTTCCTGCGCGCTGAACGGCAGCTCGGACACGATGTGCCGCACATTTGGGTTTACGGAGCTGGTGTAAAGCACCGCGTGCTCCAGCGGCCGGGCGTCCGCTCCCGTCACTCCGTTCACCTTTCCAAAATAATCTGCGGCGCGGGCGGCTCCGCCGCAGAGATAAGCCACCTGCGGCGCGTTCACGCCGTCCTGCGGGATACTGTAATCCGCAGGGAGCTCCGAGAGCAGCACGCCCGCCACATTCAGGGGCCTTCGCGCGCTCATCGCAAGCAGCAGTGCGCCGGCTGACGGAGAACCGCCGATATAGAAGATCATTCCGATGAACCCGCCGACCTTTCCCTTGCCCTGCGGCAGGGCCATAAAGCAGCGGGAGAGATAGTCCATGTCTTCCGCGTCCCTTTCGCTCCAGCCGCTTTGCCGCGGATTGGGGAAGGCCAGCACAAAATGCTCCTTTTCCGCCAGCGCATCCAAACCATATTCCTGCATGGCCGCCTGGGCGGAGGCTTCGTCCGCGCCATCCCGCAGAAACATGACGACCTGCGTCTGTTTCGCGTCCGGGCAGCCGGAAGCCGGCACATAGACGTACATGCTGCGGTCATCGCCCGCCTTCGTCTCGATGCTGTTCTCCGGCACGTTCGCGCGTTCCTGCGCACCTTTGACCTCCTCCAGCACCAGACGTCCTCCGAAGGGAGAAAATGCTGTGATCTCGTTCATCGTATCGTTCACTTCAGTCGCTCCTCCTTTTGTTTTGCGCATTCTGTTTCTGTGCTCTCTGTATGCGGCACCGTTTCCACAGCCTTTCCGTTTCCCGGCCTCCGATACCGTCTCATAAATTCCCATGCCGCCCGGCTCTCATCGTGGATCGCTCCGTGGGGCATATTTTTCATCACTGTCACACATACGCGCGGTACGCCCTGCGCGTCCCGGTAGACCGCTGTGCCAAAGCGTTCGCCCTCGGTATACCCACGCGCGGCAGTGTAATGGTTTTCGCCGTTGTATATCGCATCCGGCACAAAGCCCCCGGCCGTCCGCACAGCCGCACAACAGTTTGCCCGGAGCATCTGCTCCAGCAGCGGTTCTTCCGTGCCCCGCGCGACGGGGTCGTTGTCACCCAGATAGATGAAGCACGGCATCTGCCACCCGCCTTCCGCAAAGCCGGGCCAGGTCTCGGCAGGCGGTGCATTCCAGGGTGATAAAGCCGCGAAAAGCTGCGGATACCGCGTGCCCGCCTCCCGTGTCATCATGCCTCCGTTGGAAAAGCCCGTCAGATAAACGCGCTCCCGGTCGATGCCGTAACGGCTGTGGAGCCTGTCGATCATCCGGGCGAATACACCGCCGTCGCGTTCCAGAAACCAGATGTTTTCCGGAGAGTCCGGCACGGCCAGCAGAAACGCGCCGGTCTCGTCCGCCAGCCTGTCCCAGCCGTTTTTCTCCGCGAACATCCAGGCCGGTTCGCCCCGGCCATGTACGCTGAACACCAGCGGCAGGCCCCTGGCCTGCTCCGCCGTCAGCCCTTCCGGCACATGAACGAAAAAGCCGTAGCTGCGGCCCCCGTACACAACAGAATCCAGCGCAAAGCGCGGGGACGCATAAAAGTCCGCACGGCTCATGAAAGGCGTCAGCTTTCCATCCGCGCCGTTTTTCCAGCGGATGACGCGTTCAAAAAGCTGTGAAAAAACCGTGCGCGCCAGCGCAGGCTCCGGGCCGAAGGTTCCGGCCGAAATCCGTACCTGCGCCGCTCCGCCATCCGGCGCCCGGTAGACCGTCGCGGAAATATCATCGAACATTTCTTCACAGCCCGGCCCCTGCGCGCCGTTGCTCCGGTTGAAATAGCGGACAGCCGCGTCCGCCTCCTGCCGTTCACGCACCATCAGCCAGAGGCAGACGGGCAGCTCCCGGTTCAGGGTTTTATAATCCGCGCTCACATTTTCCACGAGCCAGTGGCTGGAAGGACGCTCCCCGGGCGTATAATCCTGCGGCACGCCGCCCACGAGCGCCGCCGCAGCAAAAAAGCTTGGACAGGCAGCCGAGGCGTCGCCCAGGAAAGAGGCGCCGTCCTCATATCCCACCGCATAGATCAGTGTTTCCCAACACCACAAATAGCCGCCGCGCCCATACAGGCTTTTCCCGCTTTGGGTCGGAAAGCTGCCGCGCGTGCCGCGGTAGATTTCCATCAGCAGCCCCGCGTCCTCTGCCCGCCAGCCGTGCGGTACGATGGGGAGCACCAGTACCGCCCCGTCCTGCTCTGCGATTTCCCGCCAGCCGGATGCCTGCGCAAAACGTGCGGCGGCTTCATAGCTTGCCGCATCCGCGCCCGGAGCGCAGACATAAAGTGTTTTTACCGGGTCAAAGCCTGCTTTTGTTGAGATATGGCAGTACAGCTCCCGTCCTTCCCAGGCGATACGCATTTTATCTTCTCCTTTTTTCCTGTCCGAAAGGCTGCATGCCCCGTCACACCGCGGGCAGTTCCTTTTTCCATCGTTCCAGGATGTTTTGCAGGTCATAAAACAGTGTCTTTGCTCCAAACCCACCGGATTTGGAAACAAGGTTCCATTGCCGTCCGCCATAGGTGAACTGCGACAGCACCACGCCCGGCGCGACTTCGCACAGAGGCATGATCTCCGTTACATCCAGCTGGCGCATCAGGCCCAAAAGACAATCACCGCCCATGATCAGCACCGTGCTCTCCAGCCCGTCGTCCAGCAGACGCTTGAGCAGCGCGCCCAGCGTATTGGCGATCTGGATGCGGTCTGCGGTTTTGTCCGCGCCCGCGTTCTCCACCGCGCCGCCTGTGTCCAGCACCACCACCGGCTCCTGCGAACAGGCCCGTAACACAGCTCCCAGCATTTCGCCCGCCTGCGCGCCGGCCGCCCAGTCCCGCGAGAGCTTCTGCTCCGGCGTGAGGCTGAAGCGGGGCGCTCCCTGCGCCTCGGCCTGCGCGCACTGCTCCAGCGAGACCGGGTTGATGCTGCCGCAGACCGCGAGCAGACGGCCGCAGAGCGGCAGCGGCGCGGTGTCCCGGCAGGACAGCTGCAACAGCCGCGGCAGCACGGATGCAAAGCCCGCGCAGCCGGCCAGCAGTCCGGTCTCGCTCCGGGCCGCCAGCCGGTCGGCGATCTGTGCCATATCCCGGTTCGTCTGAGCTTCATAGACCAGCACGCCTGCTTTGCCCTCTGCGGAACCGCCGCTGGGGATATAGGCGCACAGTGTATCCGTCTGTTCATGCAGAATATCCTCCACACGGGAATGCGTCACCGGCTCAAAGGGGTCCTTTCCAAACACACTTTGGGCAACGGGCACGCCGCCGATGTAGTGTACGCCGCCGCGGGTGACGCGGTCCAGATTCGGGAAGGCGGGCACGAAATGGAGCCTGTCGCCTCCATCCGCTGCCAGCGCGGCGGAAAGCTCTGCCCCGATATTCCCGCGCAGCGCGGAATCTGTCTTTTTATAGATGCATCCGATCTTTTTTTCCTTTGCCCAGCGCACCAGGCGGTAGACCGTATCATATGCCTGCGCCGCCGGAAGGTGGCGTGTCTCGGCATCCACCACGAGCACCTGTGTTTGCGCGTCTGCCTCCAGTGCCTGCAGGCCTGTCCCCACAACGACCTTCGTGGCCGCTCCATAGGAGGCAAACTGTACGCCTGTATCCAGCGCGCCTGTAAAATCATCCGCAATTACAAATAAATGTATCATAGGCTCTCCTCTTATCCCTGTCCGGCGGACCTTTCGTCATTTTCATTATACAGGCGTATTTTTTATGCTGGTATGCAGAATCCCTTCGCAAATCGTTTTATTATGAAACACTTAAGAAAATTTGTTGTGTTTTCTTTGTGAATTCGCTATAATAAAGCAAAAATATGTTTCATTTTTAAACAAAAGAGAGATGAAAGAAAATGCCATCCATCAAAGTACTGGCGATCTCGCCCTATCCCGGGATGGTGCCGCTTTTAACAGAGACCGCGAAAGAATACGACGGCCTGGAGCTGACCATCAGCGTGGGCGATCTGGCCAAAGGGCTGGAGCTCGCGCAGAAAGGCTTCCACGCAAATTTTGATGTGATCATCTCCCGGGGCGGCACGGCCAGACTGCTGAAACAATCCGTTTCGCTGCCGGTCATCGAGATCGGCACCACCGTGTACGATGTCCTGTGCACGCTTCAGCGCGCCAACATTCACGAGGGGCGGGTGGCCATTGTGGGATATTCCAACATCACACAGGATATGGGCATCCTGCGGACGCTGCTGCCATACCAGCTGGACGTATTTACCATACAATCCTCCAGCCAGGCCGTTACCACGCTGCAATACCTGCGGCGGGAGGAATATGCCTCGGTCCTGTGCGATATGGTCACCTACACCGCCGCCAAGGAGATGGACGTCAACGCTTTCCTTATCACCTCCAGCGCCGAAAGCATCCGCGCCGCGTTCGACCAGGCTGTTTTTTTCTGCAGCGCCAACCGCCAGCTGCGCAGCGAAAACCAGTTCCTGCGCCAGCTCCTGCACAAACGCACCAGCCAGACCGTAGTATTCACCCGTGCGGGCAAGCTGGTTTTTTCCACGCTGGAGGACGCCTCCGCAGAGCTGCTGGACATGCTGCGCGAAAAAATCGAGAGCGTGGCCGCCGCGGGACGCATCAAGGTCATGCAGCAGTTCCGCGGGCTGCTGTACAACATTGAAGCGATGCAGCTTCCCTCCGACGGAGAGGCCTATACCGCCTTTTATTTTCTCGCTTCCACACCCCCTGTCGCCGGGGACAAATACGGCATCAGCTACTATAACTGCAGCCAATTGGAGGAGGCGTGCTCCGCCGGTATCTATAACATCACCGGCCTCACCGCCCAATATCATCAAAGCATCCTGCAGGCGGCGGCAGGACGCGCACCGGTGTTTCTGTTCGGCGCCGCCGGAACAGGGAAGGAATATCTGGCGCGCACGATCTACCTGCGCAGCGCGCGTCGCAGCCACCCTTTTATTCAGATCGACTGTAACCTGCTGAGCCGTAAAACCTGGAATTATCTGCTGGGACACCACAGTTCTCCGCTTTGCGATACGGAAAACACGCTGTATTTCCAAAACCTGAACGCGTTGGACGATACGCAGTGGCGCCAGCTTCTGGCCTTTCTGCTGGAGGGACAGACCGCGAAGCACAACCAGCTGATTTTTTCGCGTGTGGAAGCCGGTGACGGGCGCATCAGCGGAGCGGCAATGGAATTCATCAACCGCCTGTCTTGCTTTCCCCTCTGCCTTTCCTCCCTGCACGCCCAACCCGCGCAGGTGGAAACCGCGTTCAGCCTGTATCTGGACCGCCATACGATAGACACCGGCAGGCAGTGGCGCGGCATCGACGCGGATGCGCTTACGCTGCTGCGCCAGTATCCGTGGACGCAGAACTATCTGCAGTTCCACCGCGTGATGGAACGGCTGACGGAACTGTGCACGGATGCACAAATCCGGCTGTCGGACGTTCAGGCCGCCCTGCAGGCGGAGCTTTCCCTTGCGCCCGCCGACGCGGATACGGCGGCCTCCCCCCGCCGCCTCTCTCGACCTCTCCCAGCCGCTGGCCCTCATCGAGCGGGAGATCGTCCGAATGGTATTGGAAAAAAGCGGTGACAACCAAAGCCGTGCGGCGCAGAGCCTTGGCATCAGCCGCACCACACTCTGGCGGATGCTGAAGGCATAAAAAAAACGGCATGGAACTTTTGCTCCATGCCGTTTTGCTTTATCCCATGCGTTTACACGTGCCAGATGTCCCGCGCATATTCCAGAATCGTACGGTCGGACGAAAACACGCCCGCGTTTGCCACATTGCGCACACACTTTGCCGCGAAAGCCCGCGCGTCGCGATAGTCCCGGTTGACAGCCAGGCGCGCGTCGCAGTACTCGATAAAATCCCGCATCAGGAAGTAGTGGTCGGGCTTGTGCCAGCTTGCGCCTTCGGTGAGGGAGGCATACAGTTCGCGGAACATGCCTGTGCCGCCGTCGGAAAATGTGCCGTCCACCAGGCTTTCCACCACGCGCTTTGCGCGCGGCTCCGCCGCGAGGACGGCGTTCGGGTCGTAGCCGTCCTTCTGCAGACGCGCGATCTCATCGGCGCGGGCGCCGAAGATATATTCGTTCTCCGCGCCGGCCTGCTCTGCGATCTCGATGTTTGCGCCGTCCAGTGTGCCCAGCGTCACCGCGCCGTTCAGCATGAACTTCATGTTGCTGGTGCCGGACGCCTCCGTGCCGGCCGTGGAGATCTGTTCGGACACATCCGCCGCCGGGATAATCTTTTCCGCATAGCTGACGTTGTAGTTCTGGACAAACACCACCTGCATCAGGCCGTTCACGTCCGCATCGCCGTTCACCAGTTCCGCCAGCTCGTTGATATACTTGATGATGCCCTTGGCCCGCACATAGCCCGGCGCGGCTTTTGCTCCGAACAGGTAGACGGTGGGCGCGAAATCCGCGCGGGAGATGCGCCCCTCCTTCAGGCCATAGTATGTGTCCAGAATGGAAAAAGCGTTCAGAAGCTGGCGCTTATACTCATGCAGGCGCTTTACCTGCACATCCAGCAGGAAGTCTGCGCGAAGCCGCACGCCCTCGTGCTTTTCCACATACGCCGCGAGCTGCCGTTTTTTCTCCCGCTTGACGTCCATGAAACGCGCCAGAAATGCAGGGTCGTCCGCGCAGGGCTCCAGCCGCTTGAGCTGGGAGAGGTCTGTCAGCCAGCCGTCGCCAACAGCGTCGTGCAGCAGCGCCGCCAGTTCCGGGTTTGCCAGCGCCAGCCAGCGCCGTTGGGTAACGCCGTTGGTCTTGTTGTTGAACCGCTCGGGATACAGCTCGTACCATTCGTGCAGAGCGGTGTCCTTCAATATCTCAGTGTGCAGGCGCGCCACACCGTTGGTGGAGTGGGTGGCAAAAATGGCCATACGCGCCATATGCACCATGCCGTCCTCCAGGATGGCATAGCGGGACACCTCGCCCATGGGCACGCCCCTCTGCTCCAGCGTGCGGCGCAGCAGCGCGTCCAGCTTTTTCACATACGGATACACCCGGGGCAGCACGCCGCGGAACAGCTTCTGATCCCATTTTTCCAGCGCCTCGGGCATAATGGTGTGGTTGGTGTAGGCAAAGGTATCGTGGGCCACCTGTACTGCGTCGGCAAAACGCATGCCCGCCTCTTCCACCAACAGGCGCAGCAGCTCGGGAATGGCCACTGTGGGGTGGGTATCGTTGAGCTGTACCGCGTATGCGTCGGCAAAATGGGTGAAATCCCCGCCATGGGCCGCGCGGTAAGCACGCACCATGTCCTGCAGCGACGCGCTGGAGAAGAAATACTGCTGCTTGAGGCGCAGGCGCTTGCCTGCGTCGGTGTCGTCGTTGGGGTACAGCACACGGCTGATATCTTCGGCGGCGTCCCGCTCGCGCACGGCAGCGGCATATTTCTGGGCGTTGAACAAATTGAAATCGAATGCCTGGAACGGCTCGGCCTGCCACAGACGCAGTGTATTGACGGTTTTCATTCCGTAGCCGATGACAGGCGTGTCGTAAGGCACGGCGCGCACGGCCTGCCCGCCGAACTGCACAGTGACGGCATCCTCCTCCCGGCGAACGCTCCATGGATCTCCAAAGCGCTGCCAGTCATCGGCGGTCTCTTTCTGGAAGCCATCCTCAAAATACTGCCTGAACAGGCCGTACTGGTACCGGATGCCGTAGCCGTCCAGCGGCACGCCCTGCGTGGCGGCGGAATCCAAAAAGCACGCGGCCAGGCGGCCCAGGCCGCCGTTGCCCAGCGCCGCGTCCTCGATCTCTTCAAACACGTTCGCATCCACACCCGCGTCCAGCAGCATCTGCTGCACCTCGCCCAGGCGGCCCATGTTCAGCAGATTGGCGTAAACGAGGCGTCCCACAAGAAACTCCGCCGAAAGGTACGCCACGCGCTTGCCCGGCGCGCGCTTCCATGCGTCCGCAGCGAGGTCCAGCGCTGCTTTGGACACCGCGTTGTACAGCTCACGGGGCGTAGCCTGGGCAATGGTTTTCCGGCAGTCGGCCGCAAGCACCTGCCCCGTCAGTATCTGAATATCTCTTTTCATGGAAAAACTCCTTTCCTGAACCGCCGCCGCGGGATAAAAGCAATTTATTTTCGCAAATTTTCGTAGAACACCACCATGTTAGCATTGGATACGGATTTCGTCAAGGCGTATTTTGTGATATTTTAATAAAATATTCTTTCTCTCCCATTGCAAAGAGCGGCGGTGCGGGTTATACTAAACAGGATATCGGACAACGAAGGGAGGCGCAGCGCTTGGTGACGATCCGAGACATTGCCCAACGGCTGGGAATCGCGGTGAGCACGGTTTCAAAAGGATTGAACGGCGCGCCGGACGTGAGCGCAGAGACCCGCCAGCTTGTGCTGGACACGGCGGTGGAAATGGGCTATGCGGCCAAGCGTGCCCGCAGGCAGGCACAGCCCAAGGTGTGTGTGCTGGTGGAAAATATGGAATACGCCAACATCGGCCAGTTCGGGTACGAGATCGTGGCCGGGTTCCGGCTGGCGGCCGGGGCACGGGGATGGGCCGTGGATGTGCTGCCCACCACGCCCGAGGCGCAGGCGCGCACCAAATACGGCAGCCTGCTGCTGGAGGGCGGATACGGCGGCGCCTTCATTCTCGGCCTGACGCCGCAGGATGCATACATGCGTGCGCTGGCCGGCACTGGCACGCCCACAGTGCTGCTGGACAACTGCGTTCCCAACGCCAGCGTCGGATATGTGGGCACCGACAGTTGGGAGGGCGTGGAGCTCGGCGTGCGGCATCTGGCCGGATTGGGACACCGGAAAATCGCCTTTTTGAACGGCACGCGGGATTCAATGGTGTCTGAGGAAAGGCGGCTGGCTTTCCTGCACGCCACCTGGCTGTGCGGGCTTTCCGCCGACGAACGGATGATGGCCTATGGGTATTATGAACAAAACTGTGCGCGCGAATACGTGCCGCATTTTCTTGCACAGGGCGCGACAGCCATCCTGTGCGCCAGCGACGGCATCGCCCGGGGGGTGCTGGCCGAGCTGCGGCGTCTGGGCCTGCGCGTGCCCGGGGACGTGAGCGTGATGGGCTACGACGACCTTCCGCTGGCCGCCGGCTGCGAACCGCCCCTTACCACCATCCGGCAGGACAGGCTGGCGCTGGGCAAAAGTGCGTTCAGCCTGCTGGACAGTCTGATGAACGGTGTTGCCGTAAGCAAGGTGCTGCTGCGTCCGCAGCTGATCGTCCGGGAGAGCACCGGGCCTGCGCCTGTACAGAAATAGGCCCGCGGAAAAACAAAAAAGGCGCTCCGCAGCCATTCCGGCTGTTGAGAGCGCCTTTTTTTGCGCCAGCCCTCCGGCAGGGATGCGGCAAAGGGCCGCCCGGATGGCAGCGTCAGGACGCGCCCGGCGCGCGCCGCTCCGCTTCGGCCCGCAGCAATGCGCCGTCCACCTCTACCGCCACAGCCGATCCGCTGTCCGTTCCCTCCAGCGCGTACACCGCGCCGTACACGCGGCTCTCCCGCCGCTGGGCGGAAAGCGGCCCCGGCACCGGTTCGATATGCTCCAGCTCCGCGCGCGTCAGTTCCCGCCCGGTATCCGCATCGAACACGCAGGAGCGGGCAAGCACGCCCAGATATGCGCCCTGCGCCTCCGGCGCAACGGGTGTATCTGTGACAAGGTAGACTGTCTCTCCGCAAGTGAGCCTGCGGCAGTCCTCCGGCATCACCGCAAAGGCCTCCCCGTATCCCCCGGCCTGCCGTGCAAAGCTGAGGACCTCCGCTTCCGGCGGCAGTACATCCGCGGGTACTGCGCGGCGGAATGTGCCGCCCACCATCACGGCCACAGCGCCGTCTGTCGTGCCGGGCAGCGCCCATACGTTCAGCACCTGCACGGTGCGCCCGCCCTCCGGCAGCCTTTCCTCCAGCCGGGCCAAAGCAGAGAAGGAAAGCGTCACACCGCAGGTATCCACGACGCGCCCTTCCCCGTCCACCGCCGCCAGTGTCTGGATATCGCCCAGCTTGCGCCCCACTGCATCACGCGGCACAGCCTCCCGCAGCGTAATATATTCCACCCCGCCGCAGGTAAAGCGTGCCGGGTCCGCCGGGTCCAGCGTGCAGGCGTCCTCTCCATCGGCACAGCAGCCCGTCAGAACGGCCGCCAGCATGAGGACCGTCCACAGGACGGCGCGTATTCCATTTTGTTTTTTCATGTTTTCTCCACTCCTTTTTGCTTCCGCAGCTGTATCCTAACGCGCAATTCTAAGGAAAGCATAAGGGCGGAAAAACACGGCGGCCCTGTACGGAAAACCGTACAGGGCCCTTTAAGCTTTGATTCGGCGCGGCGCCGCATTTACGGCACGGGCTGCCAGCGCGCGTAGAGGTACATGCTGTCCTCCACCGTATCCTGCGCAAAATCCCAGGGTCTGTGCTCACGTTCCACATCCCAATACCAGCCGTCAAAGACATATCCCTCTTTCACGGGGTCCTCGGGACGCCGGACCAGCTCGCCGTAGCGGCAGGTCTGCGCGGGCACCTGGGAACCGCCGTCGGTTTCAAACGTAACGGTGAATCCGCCGCTGCCCGCAAGAAACACGATGGCGAGCGCAAGCGCGGCCAGACCGGCCAAAATCGCCCCGGTCAGCGCCTTCACGGATATCGTCACGCCGCGGTACATATTGTTCGAGCCGCGGTACCGCGGCTCGGGCGCAGTGTCCCGGAGCGCGCCTTCCGAGCGGTGTTCTTCTTCCATGGCGCCCTCCGGTCACTTGCGTACCAGATACTTGCGCATATCGATGGCGCAGGCCACAAGGATGATCAGGCCCTTGATGATGTACTGCAGATTGGACGAGACACTCATAAACGTGAGGCCCACGAAGATAATGCGCAGCAGCACCACGCCGATGATGACGCCGCGGATCTTGCCGATGCCGCCGACGAACGAGACGCCGCCGATGACGCAGGCCGCGATGGCGTCCAGCTCATAGTTCAAGCCGGTGTTTGCCGTATTCGCGCCGATGCGCGCGCCCTCGATGAAGCCGGTGAAGCCGTACATCACGCCCGCCAGCGTGAACACCAGAATGGTGGTGGCGGCGACGTTCACGCCGGAGACGTTCGCAGCCTCGGGATTGGAGCCTACGGCGAACATGTTCTTGCCGAAAGTCGTCTTGTTCCAGACGAACCACATCACGACGGTGATCACGATGGCATACCACACAAAGTTGGGGATGGGGACCATATTGCCCTTGCCGTCCGGCACCGAAAGGATGCTGCCGGTGATGAGATTGGTATAACTTTTATCCAGGCCGGAGATAGACTGCCCGTTGTTGTTGCCCTGCATCAGGTAAATGAGCAGCGTGCCGTACACGATGAGCTGGGTGGCCAGCGTGACAATGAACGGGTGCAGATTGAACTTGGCCGTACAAAAGCCGTTGACAGCGCCCACCAGCGCGCCGATGGCAATGACCGCCAAGATGACGATGGGCACGGGGACAGTGCCGATGCCCGGGAACATCTTATTGGGGTACTCCGCCATCTGCAGCAGCGAAGCCGCCACGCAAGCCGTCAGGCCCACAACGCGCCCGGCCGAAAGGTCGGTGCCTGTCAGAATGATCGCGCCCGCGATGCCCAGCGCAATGGGCAGATTCGCGGCCGAGAGCGAAACGATGTTGATGATGGATTTCATCGACACGAAGTTCGGGTTATAGACGGCAATGCCGATGATAGCCGCAATAAGGAAGATATAGAGCGAATTATCAATGAAAAACTCGCCCCACCAGCGCCGCTTATCCTCCTTTTCCATGGCTTTGAAGTTTTCCAAGCGTTGCTTGATGGTCAGTTTGGCATTCGTTCCCACAGTGATTCCTCCTTATGCGTATTTGGCGGCAAGCGTCATGATCTCTTCCTGCGTCGTGGCCTTTGCATCCACTTCTCCGGCGAGCCGCCCGCCGGACATTACAAGGATGCGGTCGCACACGCCCAGAAGCTCCGGCATTTCCGAGGACACCATGATAACGGCCTTGCCCTCTTTGGCGAGGTTGATGATGAGCTGATAGATCTCGTACTTTGCACCTACGTCAATGCCCCGGGTGGGCTCGTCCAGCAGCAGCACCTCGGGGTCTGTCAGAAGCCACCGGCCCAGGATGACTTTCTGCTGGTTGCCGCCCGAAAGCGAACGGATCTTCGTATCCTGAGACGGCGTTTTGATGCGCATGGCCCGAATGGACCACTCCGTACTCTCCTCCATCTTCTTTCTGCTGAGGTACAGGCCCTTTACCTTATATTTCTTCAAGCTGGAGATGGTGGTATTCTCCTGAATGTCCAAAATGCCAAAGATGCCCGTGGCGCGCCGCTCCTCGGTGAGCAGCGCGAACTTGTTTTTGATCGCGTCGCGGGCACGGCGGTTCTTCACCTCTTTGCCGTGCAGGCGGATGACTCCGCTTTTGCGGGTAGCCACGCCGAAAATATTTTCCAGCACCTCGGTGCGGCCGGAGCCGTCCAGGCCGGCGAGGCCGACGATCTCGCCCTTATGTACATTGAAGGAAACATCGCGCAGCTTGGAATGCATGGCCGTCAGGCCCTCCACCTCCAGCAGCACGCCGCCGATCTCGTTGTCCTTGGGCGGGAAGCGGTTTGTCAGCTCACGGCCCACCATCAGCTTGATGATGCGCTCCATCGTCATTTCCGCCGCCGGCTCTGTGGCGACCCACGCGCCATCGCGCATGACGGTCACTTCGTCGGAGATACGCAGGATCTCCTCCATCTTGTGGGAAATATAAATGATGCCGCAGCCGCGGTCCCGCAGCATATTGATGATGCGGAACAGGTGCTCCACTTCCTCCTCAGTAAGCGAGGAGGTGGGCTCGTCGAACACGATGACGTCGGAATGGTACGAGACAGCTTTGGCAATCTCCACCATCTGGCGCTGGGCCACGGGCATCGTGCTCATAATGGTGCGCGGGTCCACATGGATGCCCAGATCATCAAAAATCGCCGCCGTATCAGCGAGCATCTTTTTTTCGGACGTGAAGGGCCCCACCGTGGGATAGCGGCCGAGCCAGATATTGTCCATAACATTGCGCTTGAGTGCCTGGTTCAACTCCTGATGCACCATGGCGACGCCGTGTTCCAGCGCCTCTTTCGAGGTTTTGAAGCTGACTTCCTTCCCATTCAGCAGGATCTGCCCGCTGTCCTTGCTGTAAATGCCGAACAGGCACTTCATCAGGGTGGACTTGCCCGCCCCGTTTTCCCCCATCAGCGCATGCACCGTGCCGCGCTTTACCGTCAGCGAAACATTGTCGAGCGCCTTGACGCCGGGGAAGGACTTGCAGATATTTTTCATTTCGAGCAGAACGCTGTTGTTGTTCTCCATTCGGCCTCTCCTCCGCGTAAAATCTCAGATTCAAGCAGGAAGATAGCCGCCCGTAGAGGCAGCTATCTTCCTGCTGTTTGCTTGATCGGGTCTATCAGCCGGTGTAAACGGCGTACGGGATGCGGATCTTGGCACTGGCATCATCCACATTGTAGCTGTCGGTGCCGTCCATCAGGGCCGCGCCGCTGGTGGCGTTCTTGGCAAGCAGCGCAATGGCCGCCGCCATGCCTTCGGCGTCCTGCTTGATGCTGCCGACCATGCTGCCGGCGGCGATCAGCTCTTTGGCTGCATCGGTGGCGTCAACACCGAACACAGGGATGGCCTTGTCCGCGCTGGCGTTGTAGCCGGCGGTCTTGAGCGCTGTGATAGCGCCCTCGGCCATGCCGTCGTTGTTGCAGATGACCAGCTCGACCATGTTGTTATTGGCCTCGGTGTACTCGGACAGAATCGTCGTCATATACTCGTTGGAAGCCTGCGCGGACCATGTGCCGTTACGGTCCACCAGGAACTTGTCGGCGTTGTTGGCGTCATAGAACGTCAGCGCCGGCTTGCCGGCGGCCTCCAGCGCAGCGTCGCAGTCCTCGACGGCATACTGGGTGCGGTATTCGGCCTCGGGGTTGGCGTTCTGGCCCTTAAACATGACATAGGAGATGGTGCCGTCACCGTTCAGGTCCACGTCGTCATAATTCGCCAGCAGATAATCAGCGATCATCTGGCCCTGCATGTGGCCGGCCTCGGCCGCGTCAGTGCCGATGAACGCACATTTTTCATAGCTGTTCACCACGGCGTCGGACACTTCGCGGTTGAAGAAGATCACGGGGATGTCCGCCGCCTTCGCCTTGTCCACGATACCCTGCGCCGCGTCGTCGGAGCCTGTCTCGACGATGTTCACAATTAGGCAGGTAGCGCCTTTCGTGATGGCAGTATCAACCTGCTCGGTCTGGGTATTCTGCTGAGAGTTGGAATCATAGTCCTGGTACTCAACGCCCAGCTTATCCAACTCCGCGTCCAACGCGGTGCGGACCGTGGAAATATATGTGTCGCTGTACGTGTAATAGAAAACGGCGATGGAGCCGTCGGCCGCCGCAGGCGCGGAAGCCGGCGCGGAGCCAGAGGTATCCGGCGCTGTGGAAACAGGCGCGGAAGAACCGCTGCCGCCGCATGCCGCCAGAGAAAGTGCCAGGCACGCCGCCAGAAGGATCGCTAGTACTTTTTTCATACGTTTCTCTCCTTTTCATTTGCATTTTCCCCACACGCCGCCGGAACCTCCTGCAATGCGGCATGTGCGCCGCCGGGCCTCCCGCCGCCGCAGGCAGCAGGGCCCGCGCATCTGCGCAAGGCCGCGCTGCATGGATTATCCATGCAGCAAAATGTGAAGAAGCGGAAGCTATGCTGCTTCCTGCAACGGTTTGATATTATCATCACAATTGTAAAAAGTCAACAAAATCATTTGTTTTGATATCTTTTTTTCATAATTATAAAACAAATAAATTTCCATATTTTTCTATAATAAGGTAAAAATTTTCATTATTAGATTATAAACTCAAAAAATGAAAAATATATTTTTATCCTTAAAAATGGATATTTGTTGCATATTTTAAATAAAAACTGACATTTTCATGCTAATTCAAACTGTTTTCTGTACAAAGTGCAGAAAGAAGCTCTGCATAAAAAAGCGGCGGGTATCCCCGCCGCTCAAAAGCTTCTTCATTTGACTGTAATCAGTTCATAGCTGCGTGTGCCCAAACCGATTTTTTCCCCATGCTCCATACACGAGCGCCAATCTGTATTGGGAGAAACATTCGTAAAATGGTCGTGATGGTCACGGGCGCCGCAGGCGCGCAGGTTTTCGTCCAGCAGGCTTCCGGGCATCACGGGCATGCGGTTGCACGCGTCCGCGCACGCTACGTCCAGCGCCACAGGGTCAAAGCTGGCGAACATCCCCACGTCCGGAATGATAGCCGTGTCATTCTCACCGTGGCAGTCGCAGTAAGGCGAAACCTGGTTGACGATATTGATATGGAAAGCCGGGCGGCCGTCCACCACAGCCTTGGCGTACTCGGCCATCTTGCAGTTCAGCTCGTCGTTGGCGGAATCGTTGCCGTTGTATACGGCGTCAAAATTGCATGCACCGATGCAGCGGCCGCAGCCCACGCATTTGCTGTGGTCGATGCCCGCTTTGCGGTTTTCATCAAAAGCAATGGCTCCGTGCGCGCAGTTTTTCATGCACACGCCGCAGCCCCGGCAAACGCTTTTGTCCACGTCCGGCTTACCCGCGCAATGCATGTCCATCTTTCCTGCGCGCGAACCGCAGCCCATGCCGATATTCTTGATGGCGCCGCCGAAGCCCGTGCTCTCGTGCCCTTTGAAGTGGGACAGCGAAATGAATATATCCGCATCCATCACGGCGCGGCCGATATGGGCCTCCCGGATGTATTCGCCGCCGCGCACGGGCACGTCCACCTCATCCGTCCCCTTCAGGCCGTCTGCAATAATGATCTGGCAGCCGGTGGAAAATGGCGAAAACCCGTTTTCATAAGCCGCTTCGATATGGTCCAGCGCATTTTTGCGGCGCCCCACATACAGCGTGTTGCAGTCTGTCAGAAACGGGCGGCCGCCCAGCTCTTTCACGGCGTCCGCAACGGTCTTTGCAAAATTGGGCCGCAGGTAAGAAAGGTTGCCCGGTTCGCCGAAATGGATTTTGATAGCGGCATATTTATCCTGAAAATCGATCTGTCCGATGCCCGCTTTGAGGATCAGCCGCTTGAGTTTCTGCTGCAGGTTCGTGCCCGGCAGCGCACGCATGTCTGTAAAATATACTTTAGAGGGTTCCATTCCTGTTCTCTCACTTTCTCTGTTCAGTTGTGTGCCGTGCCGCATCTGCGCGGCGCTTTTCTTCCTCTTTTATCTTAGAGCCGCGCGGCAAAAAAAGCAAGAGGAAAGGCGCGTACCGCGCTCCCGTAAAAGTTTTCTCCGTCCGGTAAAAAAGGGGCTTGACAAAGGCCGGAGGAATTGATATTATATTTAAGCGCCATGATTCTTCTTTTGGGCGCATATAAAGGATATGAAGCTGGCAAGCCGATTTCCACGCTGGTGTAGCTCAGCTGGTAGAGCAGCTGATTTGTAACCGAATCTGGAAATTCTGAGCAAAAGATCATTTGTAAACCCGCCAATCAGGCGGGTTTTTCTATTATTTTCTGTTCCAACAGAGCAACTGATTATTAGCCTCTTTCACAGTAATCACTTACTTCGTTTTTCAGAGTGATTTTGTTGTGAAAGAGGTTTTTTCAATGGGTGTAAAGAAGTCAATCAAAAGCAGTTTCACTAAATCGCAAAAACTGTGCGATCTGTTTTCTTCCTTTCTCCTCGCCAAACAATCTATGAACTTAGCTGAAGATACCCTCCGCGGCTATAAACTCTCTATTGCCCGTTTCCTAAAAGTCGTGGGGGAAGATTTTCTTGTTTCAAGCGTTTGCGAAGAAAGTGTATTTCGTTTTATTCGTGTCCAGCAAGAGAATGGGTTAAAAGAAGTTTCTATTAATTCCTACTTGCGTTCTATTCGCACATTTTTCTATTGGGCTATGGATAAAGAATATATCAAGCCTTTCAAAATCACACTTTTACGAGAACAGGAAGTAATTGTAGAAACATACACACGAGAAGAACTAAAAGCCATCTTAAAAAAGCCCGCTAAAAAAGGTGATTTTAGAGAATGGCGTATGTGGGCTATCATCAATTATATTCTTGCTACCGGTAACAGAGCCGCAACTGTTCGTAATCTTCGCTTACAGGACATTGACTTTCAAGCAAAAGAAATTACATTGGCACATACAAAAAACAAAAAGTCGCAAGTTATTCCCTTATCTTCATCTTTAGAAACGGTTCTTAAAGAATACATCCGTTTATGGCGTGCCTATGCCGAACCAACTGATTGGCTTTTCTGCGGTGTGAATGAAGCCCAGCTTTCAGATACATCTATTCATCAATCTATTAGAAAATACAATCATTCTCGCGGCGTTCAACGGACAGGGCTTCACGCATTGCGGCACACATTTGCTAAGGAATGGATCTTAAACAATGGTGATGTTTTCCGTTTACAAAAAATGTTAGGGCATTCTACCCTTGATCTTAAAACGCAATGGTGATGTTTTCCGTTAAAAAAATGAATTCTCCCTGAAATTTAATCTTAAGGAATCGGGCTACCGCGCATGCGCGAGAGATGGTAAAATAACACCATCAAAACGATGGAGGAACAAGGAAATGAAGCAGGAAACATTTACGGACATCGAATACAGCTACCGCAAGAAGAAAACGAAGCGGGAGGAATTTCTGGAAATCATGGAGGAGATCATCCCGTGGGATGAATGGGTTGGCGTGATTGAACCCTACTACCCCAAGGGAAAGCGCGGTCGTCCGCCCATGGGGATCGAAAAGATGCTGCGGATGTACCTGCTTCAAATCTGGTTCAACCTGTCTGACCCGGCGACCGAAGATGCCATCTACGACAGCTATGCCATGCGTAGATTCACAGGCATCGACTTCATGACGGAAACAGTGCCGGATGAAACAACGCTGTGCAAGTTCCGTCATCTTTTGAAACGAACGGCCTGAACAAGCTGTTTTTGACGCGATCAACCGGGTAATGGTGCAAACCGGCCACATGATGAAAGGCGGCACCATCGTGGATGCGACCATCATCAATGCCCCCAGCTCTACGAAAAATGCGGAGAAGAAGCGTGACCCTGAAATGCATCAGACCAAAAAGGGCAATGAGTGGAAATTCGGGATGAAATGCCACACCGGTGTGGATGCAGGCAGCGGCCTGGTTCATACCATTACGGTCACGGCGGCAAATGAGCATGACATCACACAGGCCGCCGCATTGATTCGCGAAGATGATGAAGTAGTATATGGGGATGCTGGGTATCTGGGAATCCACAAGCGCCCCGAGGTAGCCTGCGACGAGCATTTATCCAGCATTGACTACCGCATTAACCGCCGTCCCGGAAAGCTGCCTCATGTATCTGACAATGCAATTGACTGGGAACGGTATATTGAGAACCGCAAGTCCTCGGTGCGCTGTAAGGTAGAGCATGCGTTCCGAATCATCAAGTGCCAGTTTGGCTATAAGAAAACGGTGTATCGCGGACTGATGAAAAACGCGAATCGGCTGCCGCTTTGCCTACCCCAAAACTTTTCAAAAGGGAAAAAACAGATTGTATCCCATAACCAGCCCCTCTTTGTCTATTGCTTCGTTGCGGCTTCGCTGCTCGCTTCGCTCGCGGCGAACCGCTCGCCGCTCCGCGGCTCCACCAAAAGGGAAAGGAACGGGAAAGGGGGAAAAGTTTTATTATTATCTTTCTCTTGATTTGCGCCCCCTTGTTTCTTTTGATTTTGATTACAACTATTCCCCATAAAAAATCTTCATTATCCTAACCTTGGTTTACAACCTTGATTCAATGCCACGCCAATAAAGCCACGCATACGGCACTACCCCCGACTTTTATAGCATCCTAATGCTAAAGGCTTCAGACTCCTTTTTGACGTAAATAGACATAAAAACGACCTCTTATAGAAGCCTATCGCGTTTCCCAACGGTTTCGCTCCTATTCGCCAGCGGGTCTACTAACGGCACACTCTCTTTTTAGGTCGGCTGTGCGAACCATCCGATGTTTATACAGGTCGGGACGTATACCCTGTTCTAATATTCAAAATATCAAATTTCGGCTTAAAATCTGCGGCTACACCCCCGGCAAAACATACCCGCGCGCGCAGCCATTATTCAATATTTATTTTCAAATTCGCGGTCATTTCTTCTATTGGTCTTTCATTCTCAAACCAATAGAGCATCTTGTCCACACGCATTTTCCAGATATGTTCTTGTATCTCCGCGTCTCGTGCCTTTTGACGGGCGTATACGCCCCTTACGCTGTCCCCGCTGGATAAATATTTGTTCATTTCCTCACCCCCTACACCAAAAGAAAAAGGCTTTGCGGCTGCTGGCTCTTTTTGAGCGTCCAACAGATACAAAGCCTTATATGCTAAAACTATAAAATCATCTTGGAGTATTCTTTTATATTTATATTATACCACAACACTCCACTTTAGTCAAAACTTTGACTGCTTCAAAAGATACAAAGTTAAATGCTTGACTTGCCGCCGCTCACCGCAAAGCCTTTTCAATGCTCTTGTATATATCGTCCTCGCATTCTTCCAACACATCTTCTATTGTATCATCCAGCTTTTGTTGTAGCTGCTGCTGGAATAAGTAGCGGGCATAAAAGTCTTGTAAATCGCCTGTAAAATCCATCTCTATCGTTCTCTGATACTCCATCATTTCACCCCCGTTCTTTTAATATCTATGTAAAAAGGCTTCACCTTTCCCCGCTTTGGGTTAAAGTGAAGCCTTATATTTTAAAGCTATTTTCCTTTTGTTAAAATTTTATCACAAGTGCGGCCACAAGTCAAATGGTTGACTTTTCCACTTCTTTCTCTATCGTTTCAATAATCATGTGGGGTGGCACATCCAATGCTCCCGCTATACGGAATAACGTTTCGATTGTCGGGCTACGTAGCCCCCGCTCTATCTTGCTGTAATGTGTTCTGTCCAATCCAGCCAATCCGCTCAAAACCTCTTGGGACATATGCTGTTCTTTTCGATACCATCGTATTACATGACCAATTAGCTCTGCCTTGACCACTCTCAAGCCCCCTTTTTTATAATCAGACTTGAAATTATGATACAAAAGGCATCTATTGCGTTTGAGGTCACTTGACCTCAAATTAAAAATATGTTATCTTTTATTTAAAGGGCAAAGGTTCAAATTACAGGAGGTAATGTGTAATGTTTGAAGATGTTGGAAGCAAAATTCAGAGACTCGCAAAAATAATATTTTTCCTTTGTGTGGTCGTTGGTGGTTTCGCCTTTTTATTTTCACTTGTCAGTTATTTTGATAATGCCGATTATTTAGAATATGCTACCGTATACGGCGGGGCCGGGTTTCGCTATTCCAATTTAGAGGAAGCTGGCAATGCGGCTTACACCGCATTGATTGTTCTGAAATCCTCAATAGCTGCTATTATCCTTAGCATTATCGGCTGCTTGCCTCTTTATGGGTTCGGAATCATCGTTGAAAAGGCTGAGAATTCTCTGGCTGCGTCTAAAGTCGAAGCAGTAATTTCTGAGGAAAAAGACGAAATTCAATAAGAAAAAGGCGTGTCGCATCTGCGACACGTTTTTTTATGCTATCACTTGATGCAGCCGCCGCCCTGCCAGCTTTCCCCACCACATTCCCTCTTGGTGCTGGTAGGCCAACGGCCTACCAGCTTACACAAAACTTACTTGTTATTACTTTTTTCTACTTTGTTTTTACTCGTTCTTGCTTCATTGCGACTTTTTATTGCTTTTCAAAAGATACTTGAATGATTTTTCAAAAAACGCTTGACAACACATACGGGAATTGTTATTATATTAAAGCACTCTGATTGCCTAATCAGTTGCTGTGATTTAGGAAAAATCAGTTGCTATAATAGAAAAAATGGCGGTGCGAAGCCATTTCCACGCTGGTGTAGCTCAGCTGGTAGAGCAGCTGATTTGTAATCAGCAGGTCGGGGGTTCGAATCCGTCCACCAGCTCCATTTATTGAATATGGGAGAGTTCCCGAGTGGCCAATGGGGGCAGACTGTAAATCTGTTGCGTCTTCGCTTCGATGGTTCGAATCCATCCTCTCCCACCAAAAAAAGTTGCATTTCATTTTTGGAATGTAACTTTTTTTTATTTTTGCCGTCATCTCACCGGAAAAAGGCGGTATAAACATGGGAGAAATATTAAACAAAGCAATCGTGTACGCAGTAAAGGCTCATAACGGCCAGGTGAGAAAGGGTACGCAGGTCCCCTACATTCTTCATCCCTTGGAGGCTGCGTCTATTGTAGGCACTCTGACAACGGATGAAAAAGTCATAGCAGCCGCTGTTCTGCACGACGTCGTGGAGGATACCGCCGCCACAACAGAATGCATTCAAGAAGCCTTTGGGGAAAGGATCGCCGCTTTGGTCGCTGCAGAAAGCGAAAACAAACGAGAAGATCTGCCTGCCGGATCGACCTGGAAAATCCGTAAGCAGGAAACAATAGATCACTTGAGGGACGCTTCCATAGAAGTAAAAATGTTAACGCTCGGCGATAAGCTTTCCAATATCCGTTCCCTTTACCGGGATCAGCTTGTTTACGGAGAGCGGTTATGGCAAAGATTCAACCAAAAAGATAAACAGGAACACTACTGGTATTACAAACGCATTGCCGAATGCCTCACAGAACTGAAGAATCATTGTGCTTACGCAGAATACGCCGGGCTGGTAGAAAAAACCTTTAAAGAATGATCCCCTGCAATTATTCGCTGTCCCTGAAGCTCTCATAAAAACCAAAGAGCGGGCTGTCCGCCAGTCTCTTTGGGAAGCTGGTTCCGGAAAACACCAATTGAAACGCGCTGTTTCCTTGGGCGGCAGACAAAATGTCCGACACAAATTTTCTGCTTTGGTTGATTTTGCCGCACCGGCTTGGTACAATAACACCAAAAGGGGGCTTTGGCTATGGAAAACGCAGACAACGGCGGCATCGTTTGGAGCGACCGAAAACGCATCGCATTCGGCCTGCCATGGACTTTTACGAAATATACGCTGACAAAAGAAAAGCTGCTCATCCACACCGGCATGCTGAACACGCAGGAGGATGAGGTGCGCCTGTACCGCATTATGGACGTGACGCTGCGCCGCTCGCTGTGGGAGCGTATGTTCGGCCTTGGCACCATCCATTGTTGCTCGGCGGATAAGTCCACGCCGGAGTTCGATATCGCCTGGGTGAAGGACGCGGCACAGGTAAAGGAAACGCTCTCCGACATGGTGGAGGCTGAGCGCATGGCAAAACGCGTGAGCAGCCGCGAATTTATGACGGACGACGAGGACGGTGAAATGCTGTAACGCGCCGTCCCGCAAAAATATCATTCCGGCGCCGCCGGACGGGAAGACCGTCGGGCGGCGCTTTTGTTTTTAGAACAAATATTTCTGTTTTTCCGGAAAAGGTATTGTTGACTTTTCGTTTCATAAAAGTATAATAAGTTATACAAGTTATATTTTTAAGAATTTTATTAAAGAAAGAGAGGGCTGTTTATGAGCATGAAAATGCCAAAAGGGAAATACATGGCTACTGTCAAGGTAGGCGAAAAAGGGCAGATCGTCATCCCGAAGGGAGCGCGGGAGCTGTTCGGCATTGAGCCAGGAGACACGCTTCTGCTTATGGCGGACGTGAAACAGGGCATCGCCATCGTGCAGAATGACGCATATATGAAATTCGTGGACGCCGTGTTCAGCGTGCAGCAGGAGCCTCCCGTGGCACCGGACGGCGAATTGGAGGCAGAAAAATGAACGTGCTTTCTGTTCGCGGATTATGCAAGCGGTACGGCTCTTTTGCACTGCGGGACGTTTCCTTTGACGTTGCGCCCGGTTCCATCACGGGCTTCATCGGCCGCAACGGCGCTGGAAAAACAACAACGCTGAAATCGCTGTTGGATTTTGTACACCCCGACGCCGGCGAGGCGCTGTTTTTCGGCAGGCCGCTGTCCGCGGATGAATTCGGCGTCAAGCAGGCGGTGGGGTTTGCGTCCGGAGGCTTCGGGTTTTATCCCCTTAAGCGCCTGCGCACTGTAACGGATGTAACGCGCCGCTTTTATCCGAGCTGGGACGAGACGGCTTACCGCCGGTATCTCGCGCTGTTCGCGCTGGATGAAAACAAACGAGTGAAAGAGCTTTCCGAGGGCATGAAGGTAAAGTACGCCCTGGCTCTGGCACTCTCTCACCGGGCGCGGCTTTTGGTGCTGGACGAACCCACCAGCGGGCTGGATCCCGTTTCCCGGGACGAACTGTTGGAGATCTTTCTCCAGCTTGCCCAGGACGAAGGCATCAGCATCCTGTTTTCCACGCATATCACCTCCGACCTGGAAAAATGCGCCGACCACATCGTATACCTGCGGCAGGGCGAGGTGGCGGCAGACGCAGACGCGGACGCGCTGCGCGCCCGGTACCGCACAGCCGCACTGACAGCCGCGCAGCGGGACGCTGCGCCCGAGGGCCTGCTGCTGGGATGCAAACGGGAGCGGGAAGGCTTCAGCGCTCTGCTGCGGGCCGAGGACGCGCCCCGCCTTGGCGCCGATACCGCGCCCGCGTCGCTGGAGGATATTATGGTACATCTGGAAAAGGAGGACGGCGGCCTATGAAAAACCTGATGCGCAAGGAGCTTTTGCTGGCCATGCATCCGGCTTCGGTGCTGTTCCTGCTGCTTTCCGCAATGCTGCTCATCCCCAACTACCCTTATTATGTCATTTGCTTTTACACCTGCCTGGGCACCTTTTTCATCTGCCTGACGGGGCGGGAGAACCGGGACATCGAGTTCACGGCGCTGCTGCCCGTGCGCAAGACCGATCTCGTGCGGGCGCGCGTTTTTACGGTGATGCTGATGCAGCTGGCACAGCTCGTGATCGCCGTTCCCTTCGCCGTGTTCAGCAGCCGTGTCTCCGCGGAAAACCTTGTGGGCATGGACGCGAACACCGCGTTTTTCGGATTCGCGCTGGTGCTGTACGGCGTGTTCAATCTTGTCTTTTTCCGAAACTACTACCGCGCGCCGGGCAAGGTCGGCAAGGCCTTCGGTTGGGGCTGCGGCGCCCTTACTCTTTGCATGGTGGTATTCGAGGCCTGCGCCCACACCGTCCCCTTTGTGCGGGACCGCCTGGACACGCCGGACCCGGCGTTCCTGGGCGAAAAGCTCACCTTATTGGCCGCTGGCGCCGCACTGTACGTGCTGCTGTCGGCGCTGGCATTGCGGCGCGCCATGCACAGCTTTGCCGCGCTGGACCTGTGAGCCAGCCTCGCGTTTTGCAGTGTAAAACATCAAAAGGCAGGGTCGTAAAGCCCTGCCTCAGCTTGTCGAAAAAGCTTCGCTTTTACGCGCCTCGGCACTGGCCCTGCGGGGCGTCGCGGGGTTATTTTAAATGAAAAAGGGATTCTCCACCCCTTTTTCAAGCTTTTTCCCCGGACGCTTCTTTTATTTCTTTGCCTTTTTCCGTGCCTCCCCCGGCTCAGCGCCGGCCGATATATAGACGGCGCAGCTCCTCCAGGATCTCCGGATGGGAAAAATCCTGATGATGCACCATATTGATGCGCCGCACCATGCCCGGCTTCTCCAGCGGGACGACTGCCAAGCGGCCCGCCTGCTCGTCCTCGCGGCAGGCGCTGTGGGCGATGACGGAAATGCCCAGATCCTGCGCGACAAGCTCCTTGATGGTGGCGACACTGTCCATCTCGATGATGATATTGAAGTCCCGGATATCCGCCCCGCATTCGGACAGATAACTCTCAAACATCGAGCGCGTGCCCGCTCCCTTGGGACGCATGATGAACCGCTCGCCCTGCAGTGCGCCGATGGCGACGCTGGCACGCCGTGCCAGCGGGTGGATGGGCGACACCACAAGACACAGGTAATCGGTATCCAGCAGCACTTCGGTGTAGCCGGATGCCGGGAACTGCCCGTCCACGATGGCTACGTCCAGCTCGTAGGAGCGCATCATATCATAAAGATTTTTTATGGTGTCCGTAACGATATTGATGTGTACGCCGGGCGTCTGGTTGCAGTATTCGGCCAGCACCTGCGGCACACAGCTTTCGCCCACGGTGTGGGTGATGCCCACCCCGATGTGCGACATGCAGATGCGGCTGTCCTCGATGGCCTGGCGGGCGTTGCGGTATACAGCCAGCGCCCGGCGGGCGTATTTTACCAGAATCTCGCCTTCCGGCGTCAGGCGCAGCTCTTTTTTATCCTTATAAAATATATGAATGCCGAACTCCTGCTCCAGCTGGCGCATATGATGGCTGACAGCGGGCTGTGTGAGCGAAAGCCGCTGTGCCGCCCGTGTGTAACTGCCCGCACTGATGACCTCCAGGAGGGTCTCTATCTTCGCATCAAACATTTTGCTCCCCAAATTCATTAAAAAAATTTATACGCATATGAAAAGTCATAATTTGATTTTATCACAGTGTGCGCATATAATCAAGCACACAACAGAAAGAGGTGTGCTTGATGAACATTTTTACCTTGCCGCAAAGCGCGGGCGGCGTATTACTGGGCGTCGCCATTCTGCTGACAGCCGGTTTTTTGATGACGCGCCTGACGCGGCGCCTGCATTTACCCAACGTGACGGGCTATATTCTGGCGGGTATCCTGGTGGGACCGTATGCACTGAACCTGATCCCCGCATGGCTGTCCGGCGGCATGGAATTCGTCACCGATCTCGCGCTCTCCTATATCGCGTTTTCCGCCGGACGGTATTTCCGTATCGCGGATCTGAAGCGTTCCGGCGGAAAGGTGCTGGCTGTCACACTGGCCGAGGCGCTGTGTGCCGCCGTGGCCGTCACGCTGACGATGATCTTCGTATTCCGCCTGTCCGTGCCGTTTGCACTGCTGCTGGGCGCCATCGGCTGCGCCACGGCCCCTGCCTCCACCATCATGACGATCCGGCAGTACCGCGCCAAAGGACCTTTCGTCAACCTGCTTTTGCAGGTGACCGCTTTGGACGACGCGGTGGCCCTGACCGCCTTCAGCGTTTGTACCGCCGTGGTGAACGCGCTGCAGACAGGCCATATACAGTTTGCAGACGTGGCGCTGCCCCTGCTGTGGAATCTGGGGGCGGTGGCGTTGGGGCTGGCGCTGGCCGTGCTGCTGCGTTGGCTTGCCGGGCAGGGGCATTCCCAGGCACACACACTGGTACTCGTCAACGCGGTGCTTTTGTTTTTGAGCGGGCTGTGCTCGACACTGGGCATTTCACCGTTGCTGGCCTGTATGGCACTGGGCGCGGGTTATGTGAACCTGGGCGGCGAAAAGCGTCTGTTCAAGCGGATGGACAAATTCTCTCCGCCGTTCCTGCTGCTGTTCTTCGCGCTTTCCGGCCTGCGTCTCAACATCCCGTCCCTCGCAACGGCGGGCGTTATCGGCGTGGCCTATTTCTTCGTACGCATCGCAGGCAAATACGCGGGGGCCAGCAGCGGTGCGGCGCTGTGCCGCGCCGACCCGTCCATCATCAAATATCTGGGCCTCGCTCTCACGCCTCAGGCCGGCGTTTCCATCGGTCTTGCCGTGCTGGGCCAACGCATGCTGCCTGCGGCCGAAGGCACGATGCTGGCTACCATCATCCTTTCCTCCGCTGTACTGTATGAGCTGACCGGCCCGGCCTGCGCAAAGCTTGCGCTGCTGCGCAGCGGCGCCATCCCCCGCCCTGCAACCCGGCAGCCCGCCCGCGGGCATGGGCGGATGCCGAGCATGCCGGATACGGGCGACACGCAGGAACCGCCTCGCGCGGCGGGATAAAAACGCCGCGCCACCGCAAAAAAACACAAAAACCCCTTTGTCATACGCTTCCTTTTATTGTATAGTAGAAGAGTAATCAAGACGTTTGCTTGGGCTCCGCGCAGTTCTGCGCGGCTGGAAAGGAGCGGTTTGCATTGGTGAGTTTTGCATATACCCTGACCGACCCGATGGGCCTGCACATGCGTCCCGCCGGTGTGATGGCAAAGCGGCTGGCCGAAACGCCCTGTTCCGTCGTCATCCGATGCGGCACACGCAGTGCGGACGCGAAGAGCATTCTGAACGTGATGGCTCTGGCGGCCAAATGCGGCGAGACCGTGACCATAGAAGTAAGCGGTGAAGACGAAGAAGCCACCCTGCAGGAGCTGAGGGAATTTTTCACTGCCAACTTCTGAGCGGCGCGACCCAAACGAAAGCAGAGCGCCCCGGCGGCCTTTTCAGGCCGCGCCGGGGCGCTCTGTTCTGTTTTCCGCTTTTCTGCCCGGCGGCGGTCAATCCATTTCCCCGCGCAGCGCACGCAGGCATTCAGCCCCCTCCGGCGTGACGGGAGGCGGCAGCAGAGCCGGGCGGGCCAGAAAATAGCCCTGCACATAATCCACGCCCAACGCAGCCAGAGCCTCCAGCTCGGCACGCGTTTCCACACCCTCTCCTACCAGCGCTATGCCTCGCACATGGGCGTAGGACACCAGATTTTCTACCAGCTGGCGCTTGTCGTCGTCCTGGTCCACGCCGCGCACGATGGCAACATCGATTTTCACATAATCCGGCTGCACAGCCAGCAGCATGGCCTCGCCGTTATAGCCGCTGCCGTAATCGTCCAGCGCCAGCTTTCCGCCGCTGCGCATCAATGCCTGCATTTTTACCGCCTGAAGATCGGCGTCTATGCGCGTGACCTCCGTCAGTTCCAGCACGACGCGGGACAGGTAGCCCCGGTATTCGCGATGAAACCGCGCCGTATCCTCGGGCAGCATGGCCTGGTTGGAAAGGGAGTTGATGAATACGCGGCAGCCCTCCGGGACGTGCCCTGCACGGCAGTGCGCCGCGAATGCGCCCATGGCCGTATGCCAGGTAAGAGTCTCCACCGCGCGCAGCTTGCCCTCCTGCCGCGCCAGTTCCAGCACGGCCAGCGGCGAGGACAGCTCCGGCGTGCGGGGGCGCATCAGCGCTTCGTAAGCAAAAATGCGGCCCGTGCTCACCTCTACGATGGGCTGGAAGTGGTAATCCACCAGCCGCTGCTCCAGCAAACGGTGCAGCACGCCGCGGCTCTGCACCAGATAGGCGTCACGCCGGTATGCCTCGCCGTCGAATTCCGCAAATTCGCCCTTGCCGCTGTTCTTCACCTGGTACATGGCGAAATCCGCATAGCGCACCAGCTCGTCGAACCGGTCGCTGTCCGCCGGATACCAAGCCACGCCGCCGGAAGCCCGCACCGGCTGGCGCACGCCGTCGGGCAGCGTAAGCGAAGCCCGCGTCATACGCTGGCGCAGCAGGGCGATCTGCCCGCGCACTTCTTCCTGTGTGTCATAACCGTGGAACAGCACGAAGAACTCATCGCCGGACATGCGTGCCACAAGGCAGCGTTCCCCGTCGGGGCTGGGAAGGCTCGCGGCCATACAGCGGATATAGGCGTCGCCCATATCGTGGCCGTAGGTATCGTTGATATACTTCAGGTTGTCCAGATCCAGCATCACCAGCGCACCCACACACGCCGCCTGCGGCCCTCGGGCCAGCAACGCCAGCGCCATACGTTTGAATGCGCGGCGGTTATAAAGCTCGGTGAGCACGTCGTGGTCACGCTCGTATTCCATGCGTTCCAACGACATCCTGTCACTGGTGATGTCCTCGGCCAGGCCCGTCCAGCGGGAACTGCTGCGCAGCAGGCGCATACGCACCCAGCGCACGCCGTCCGGCTCCGGCATGCGGAAAATGTATTCCGTATGCTCATCGTCGGTTTTTTCCCGTTCCGTCACATAGACGTGCAGGGCATCCATCGCTCTCTCGAAGGACTGTGGGCCGCGCACGGTGCTCGCCAGCTCCGGACGGCCGAATACGTCGAAAAACTGGTCGGTGAGGAACAGCGTGCCGTCCCGGCCGTCCACCTCAAAACCGCCCATGCGCACGCTGGCCATCTCCAGGATCTGGGTGAACTTGCCGCCCGCGCGCAGCACTTCGTCGCTGAGCGTCTCGATGGAGCCCGCCAGTGCGTCCAGCTCTGTGATATCCGTTTTTTGCAGGCGGGCGGGAGCCGCCGGGTCCGTCGCGCGCACTTCGGCCGCCAGCTTGACGATGGGCTGCGAAACCGAACGTACGGTGATCAGGATCGTCACCAGACTGGTGAGAACGATGGATGCCAGCAGCGCCAGCATAATCAGCAGCGTATCGTGCTTGAGCGCGAACAGCGTGCGGCCCGGCACCGCCCCCAGCAGAACCCACTGGTCGTCTGCAAAAGGCGTGTTCGTATTGTACAGGTTCAGCACGGCGGAGCAGACGTACATCTCCTCGCCGCCGCCCCGCTCCAGCGTGTAAAGGCCTGCGCTCTCCTTTTCCAGATATACGGTGCTGAACCCGGAAGCCGCCAGATAGACAGGACCGCTCACCACCTGCGGCCGGACGGATGCTTCCGGGGCGGCCGCGCCGCGCACACCCAAGATGTAAGCGCTGCCGTGATCCTCTGAAAGCTCGTCGTAAGGCAGCAACCGCAGCAGGTAGTCCTCGAGGATATCCACACCCAAAACACCGTACACCGTTCCGTCGGGCGCGATGAGCGGAACCGAATAAGAGATCAGACGGATGTTATCGCCGCTCAGCGTGTGCGGCGCAGCCCAATAGCCCGCATTTTCCCAGCCAAGGGACGGGTCCTCCACCGCCGCGTTGTAGGGTCTTATCAGGCAGGCATCGGCCCGCGCGGTGTCCCCCTCCAGCACGAACATCGGCTTCCAGTTGCTGTCCATGGCGATGCCGAGGCCGCGCACCAGTTCCAGCGGCGCGCGCTCCAGCAGCAGATCGCCGTTGCCGGCGCTGGTGTGGGCGGAGGGGTCTCTGTCGCGCAGGTAAAGCCCGGGCAATTGCAGGCTCTCGCTCAGTTCCTGCGGGAACGTCTGCGTGTTCAGTACGACAAAAGCCCCCGTCACGCTGTTTGTACGCATCAGAGAGACGAGTTCCGGCGCTGCCTGTTCCAGAAACGCGTTGTACTGGGCGGGGTCCGACGCCAGCTCTCCAGGCGTGACGGAGCCGTCCTGCACAAGGCCCTCGTACAGCTCGCCCAATACCTCCTGCGTCAGGCTGAGGTTGGACCAGCGGCGCACCATATCGTCTTCCAAATAGCCCGCCCGGCTCTGTACGCGCTGGTCCAGCACCGCGTATGCATTTTCGTCCATGCGTTCCAGCAGGCCTGAAAAATAAACTCCACCGATGAGCACGGCCACCTGGACCGTCAGCAGCAAGCATATGGGCACGAGCAGGCGGCGGCGGATCGACCGCCCATGCCTGCGCCTTTTTTCCCCATTCATCCGCTGTCCCGCCTTTCCAGCCATTATCTGTCTGTCAGCCCGCGATGCACATCTCCAGCGCCGTGCGCGTCTCCTCATACCACGCCTCGAAATTTTCATCCGTTACAAACTGCGCGGCCGCCTCTTCGTGCGGCATGCCCTCCGCCGTCAGCGCAAGGAACGCCTCGCGGTCCGCCCGTGCCTTTTCCACCATGGAATCGTTGAGGATGGCACGTGCCGCAGTGCCGTTCCTGAATGCTTTTGTAGTGTACATCTGGTTCTCGCCCGTCATGCCGATAGCGTTCGTGATGATGGCGCGCATTTTGGAACTGGCGCCTGCCGCGTCCATCGCCTGTTCCACAAACGTCATTTCATTGGCTTCTTTTTTCACCGGCACATAGCCGGAACCCAGCGAAAATTCCAGATTTCGCCCGGCTTCTGTGAACCACTTGAGAAATTCCACCGAAGCCTCAACTTCCTGCGGAGCGGCATTCGTCACAACAAGGCCCGCGCCCTGTTGCACGGCAAAATCTTCCCCGCCCTCGAATTTAGGGCATGGGTAGGCGCGCATCTCGATGGGATAACTCTCGGTATCGCTGAGGATGCATTCATCCGGGAAATAGGCAGCGCCCGAGGAGGATCCGACGCAGGCGATGATATTGCCCATTTTGATGTCGTCGCTGCGAAAGCGCCCGGACGCGCCGAACCAGCCGTTGATGAACGGCACATAGTAATTGTCCCACAGGCGGCGGACCACATCTTTATCGAAATCCAGCACCGGTGCGCCGTCCTCCACACGCAGAAGCTCCACGCCCAGCTGGCGCGCACCGATGATCATGTAATTGGCAAACGCGTCGCGGCCAAAAAACGCCTTTCCGTCGTCCGAAATATCCGGCGTTTGAGCGTCCGTCCACTCATAATATTGGCGCGCCGTCTCGGTAATGCCCTCCACAGTGGCAAAGGCGCTGTCATCCGCGCCCGTGGCAGCGGCGAATTTTTCCCAATCCGTCGCATTCAGCATCAGCAGCTCCACGGATTTTGCGATGGGGAATATCTTCAGCGTTCCCTCGCCCGAAAACGCGCCTTCCTCCAGATAGCCCGGCACATATTCAGCCAGCTCCTCGTCCGTCAGGTAGGGACGCAGGTCCGCCACAAGGCCAAGCCGGTCCACCGCATAGGCAGTGTCGGCGTAGGCGGCAAAAATATTGGGCACCTCCGGCGCGCCCACCTCCCGGTTGGCCGCAGCCAGCACGCTGGTCTCCAGATCCGTTACGGTGGCCTGGCTGGACTGCTGTACCGCGATGCCCTTTTCCCGGCCCACAGTCTCGTTGAATTCATTGACAAGATCCGCAAACGCCTGCTGCTGCGGGCCGTTGTAATAGTGCCAGACCGTCACGGTGACGGGGTTTTCCGGGCTGAACGCAGCGGAGCCGGACGCACCGGAGGCACACCCTGTTAAAAACAGCGCCGCCGCAAGGCACAGCGCCGCGATGCGTTTTGCATGCTTCATAAAAACTTCCTTTCCCGCACGCCGCGTCCGCCGCCGGCTGCGCGCAGCACGGGCCCGTCCCGCCGCTGCCTTCGTATATTCAATTATTCTACCATATGCGACACAAATAAACTACATCTATTTCCGTACGCGCATGCGAAAAAGAAATAAACCCGTGCAAAACCTGTACAATCGGGCCTTTGCGGTGTATAATATAGTGGATTCCATCGCGCGGAGGCCCCGCGCGTGCAGTAAAGGAGTGATCGGTTTTGATCAAGTTCTACAACCCCCTTGGCAAGGTCTGCATGACCAGCGACTATTTCGCGGGCCTGGTGGGCGCCGCCGCCCAGAGCTGCTACGGTGTGTGCGGCATGGCCACGGGCGGCACGTCCGACAGTCTCAAAACCATCGTGCTCGGCACCAATTATCCCGACAAGGGTGTGCGCGTCACGGAAGAGGACGGCAAGCTGGTGATCGAGCTGCATATCAAGGTGACCTACGGGCTGAACATTGCGGCCATCGTGCGCAGCATCACTCATAAAGTGAAGTACGCCGTGGAGGACGCCACCACTTTGAAGGTGGAGCGCATCGACGTTTACGTGGACGACATCGTCTGAAGCGTGCCCGTCCGGGCACCCGGCCGCCGGCCGAAACATTGTTTGAGGTGAAGAAACGAAATGATTACTGGTTTGACTTTGAAAAACAGCATCATCTCCGGCGCGAACAACCTTTCCAACCGCCGCGCCAAGGTCGACGAGCTGAACGTTTTCCCCGTGCCGGACGGCGATACCGGCACCAACATGGGCATGACCATCGGCGCCGCGCGGACAGAGCTTCTGAACCTGCCCGACGACTGCACCGTGGAAAAGGCCGCGCAGGTAACGGCCAGCGCCATGCTGCGCGGCGCGCGCGGCAACTCCGGCGTTATTTCCAGCCTGCTGTTCCGCGGCTTTTCCAAGGCGCTGCAGGGCAAAAAAACAGCCGATGCAAAGGACCTTGTGCAGGCGCTGGAAAAAGGCGTTGAGGGTGCATACAAGGCCGTGATGAAACCCACCGAGGGCACGATGCTGACGGTGGCCCGTGTGGCCAGCGAGGAAGCCGCGGCCAGCGGCATCGCGGACGCGGTGGAGCTGTGGCAGCTGGTGTGCACCGCCGCCCAGCGCGCGCTGGACAACACGCCCGAGCAGCTGCCGGTGCTGAAAAAGGCCGGCGTTGTGGACGCGGGCGGCCAGGGGCCTTGTGTATATCTTCGAGGGCATGCTCTCCGTTTTTAAAGACAACCATATCATCGCCGCTGACGAAGCGCCGGAGAAGAGCGCCAAGCTCTCCACCAGCGGCGCAGGCAAGGGCGTTTACACCGACGACCTGATGAAGGTCGAAGACATCAAAAACGGTTACTGCACCCAGTTTCTGGTGAACAAAAACGACGGTGCCAGCAGCAATAAGCTGCGCGCCTTCCTGGAGAGCAACGGCGACAGCGTCGTGGTCATCGAGGACGATGAGGTCATCAACTGCCACGTCCACACTGCGGACCCGGGCAAGATCGTCAGCCATGCGCTGCAGTACGGCTACCTGACGAATTTCAAAATTGAAAACATGCACGAGCAGTTTCTGTCCCGCCAGGCGCAGGGCGAGGGGCTGAAAAAGCAGGCCGCCGCCGAGGCCGCGGATACGGGCAACGAGTTCACCTACGCCGCTGTGGACAACGACCGGGCGTTTGGCTTCGTGGCCGTCGCCGCAGGCGAGGGCCTCAAGGCCATCTTCACCGACCTTGGCGCTGACGCCGTGGTGTCCGGCGGGCAAACGATGAATCCCTCCACGGCCGATATCGTGGCCGCTGTGCAGAGCGTGCCCGCCAAGACGGTGTTTGTGCTGCCCAACAACAAAAACATCATTATGGCCGCCGAGCAGGCCCAGGGCATTGCGGACCGCACTATCGTCGTGCTTTCCACCCGCACCATTCCCCAGGGCATCACAGCTATGCTCAACTTTGACCCGGACGCCTCCGAGTACGAAAACGCCACCAACATGATGCAGGCGGCGGACAAAGTTGCAACAGGCCTTGTCACCTTTGCTGCCCGCGACAGCGATTTCGACGGCCGCAAGATCAAAAAAGGCGAGATCCTGGCGCTGGAGAACGGCAAGCTGGTGGCCACGGGCACCGACGTCACCAAGGTGACGTACCGCCTGGCGCGCAGCATGTGCAAAAAGGATACGAATTTCATCACCGTCATCTCCGGCTGCGATGTCAGCGAGGAGGACGCCGCCCGCACCACTGAGCTGGTACAGGCGAAATGCCCGGCAGGCATCGAAGTCACACACCTGAACGGCGGCCAGCCGGTGTATTACTATATCATAAGCGTGGAATAATAACCTTCCGGCCGCCGGCGCGGCCGCGCGCTGATGCATCCGCGTGCATGGGATTGCTGTGCCCGCCGAATGGTTGCGGGACAGTACGTGGGACTGTGCGCTTAGCAACAGGATATGACCAGAAATATAAGCGCCGCCGGAATCGGCGGCGCTTTTTTTATTCACTGCTCACTGCCGTGAATGCCGCGTACCCGGTATCCACGTGCATACCGCAGAAAAGGAGGGCGCAGGCTTGGATATCCGCTATTTAAAAGGCGTTGGGGAAAAACGTGCCGCCCAGCTCGCCAGGCTGGGCATCCGCACTGTGGACGACCTTCTGGGCTTTTACCCCCGGGATTATGTGGACTACTCCCACCCCTACCCTGTTGCCGGCGCCCCCTATGACGTGAAGTGTGTGGTGCGCGCCACCGTATACGGCAAAAACGGCGGCGCGCGCATCCGCGGCGGCCGCCAGATGGCAAAGGCAACGGCCGGAGATGATACAGCCGGTTTAATTTTGACCTATTTCAACAATCCGTATGCGCTTCAAAAGCTGGAAGTCGGGCGCGAATATCTGTTCTTCGGCAAAGTGGGCGGCACATTCACGGCACGGGAGATGGTGAATCCCGTAATGCTGACGGTAGAGAGCGCCGCGGCCTCGCCACTGGTGCCTGTGTATCCGCAGACAGAGGGCGTGAGCAGCGCGTACCTGGCCAAGTGTGTGCGTGCTGCATTTGCCGCCGCACCGGATATCGAAGAACCGCTGCCCGCCGCGCTGATCGAAAAATACCGCCTGTGCGGCAAGGCCGAGGCCTTGCAGAAGATTCACTTCCCCCAGAGCCGGCAGGACGTGCAGGCTGCGCGGCGGCGGCTGATCTTCGAGGAGCTTCTGGCGCTGCAGCTGGGCCTGCTGCTGCTGCGCGGACGGGAGGCCGCACACACGGGCGCGCCCATGCGCCCGGCGGACCTGTCCCCTTTTTGGAACGCACTGCCCTTCGCGCCCACCGGCGCACAGCGGCGCGCAGCACAGGAGATTTTAGCCGATTTGGGGAAAAAGACGCCCATGAACCGGCTTTTACAGGGCGACGTGGGCAGCGGAAAAACGCTGGTGGCGGCGGCGGGCGTTTACGCGGCCGCGCAGAGCGGCTACCAGAGCGTGCTCATGGCCCCCACCGAGATTTTAGCGGCACAGCACGCGGACACGCTGGACCGCCTGCTGGCGCCGCTGGGCATCCGTGTGGCGCTGCTGACGGGCAGCGTGAAGGGCGCGGCGAAAAAGGCCGCGCTGCGGGCCATTGCCGCGGGTGAAGTGGAACTGGTGGTAGGTACTCACGCTGTGCTGAGCGCGGGCGTGGAATTCGCGCGGCTGGGCTTTGCGGTGACGGACGAGCAGCACCGCTTCGGCGTGCGGCAGCGCAGCCTGCTGGCCGCCAAGGCCGACCATCCCCACCTGCTGGTGATGAGCGCCACGCCCATTCCCCGCACGCTGGGGCTTCTGATGTTCGGAGACCTGGACATCTCGGTGCTGGATGAACTGCCGCCCGGGCGCACACCCGTCAAGACCTATGCCATCACGGGCAAAAAGCGCGCGGACATGTACGGCTTTGTGCGCAGGCAGCTGGCCGCCGGGCGGCAGGCATACATCGTGTGCCCCGTCATCGACGAGGGAGAAAACGACATGCAGGCCGTCACCACCTATTACACGGACGTAGCCCAGCCCCTTTTGGAGCATTACCGCGTGGGACTGATGCATGGGCGGCTGAAGGCCGCGGAAAAGGCCGCCGTGATGGACGCCTTTAAGGCCGGTGCGCTGGACGTGCTGGTGTCCACCACGGTCATCGAGGTGGGCGTGGACGTGCCCAACGCCAATATCATCGTGATCGAAAACGCCGAGCGGTACGGCCTTTCGGCACTGCACCAGCTGCGCGGGCGCGTGGGACGCGGCAAAGGCGAAGCGTACTGTGTGCTCATCAGCGACCATGCGACCGATGCGGTAAAAAAGCGGCTCTCGTTTTTATGCCATACGAACGATGGCTTCGAAATCGCAAAATTCGATCTGGAAACACGCGGGCCGGGCGACTTTTTCGGCAGCCGGCAGCACGGCCTGCCCACGCTGCGCATCGCGGACCTGATGGCCGACAGCCGTGCATTGTATGCGGCCCAGAAGGAGGCGCTGGCGCTCGTCGGAGCGGACCCGGCGCTGCGCAGCCCCGGAAACGCGGGGCTGCGACGTCTGGCCGAGGAGCTGTTCTCCGGCGACACGGCACTGAACTGAAACGGAAAAGCGGCACTGTATGGGGCCAAACGCGGAACCATCCGAAGGCATTCCGGTGGCGGCGCGCATGCATTCGCTGTAAGCGGGCACAGTGCCGTCCGGATAAAAGAAATGCGGGGGGACGGAAAAAATGACAGGCACGCTGGTAAACGCCGCGGCCATCGCGGCGGGAGGCTGCGTTGGGCTGCTGCTGAAAAAAGGGGTAAAGGGCAGCCATCAGGACTCCATCAACAAGGCGCTTGGCGTTGCGGTGCTGGTGCTGGGGCTCAACGGCGTAATCTCCTCCATGTTCACGGTGAACGCGGACGGTACGCTGGCCTCCTCGGGCGAGCTGCTGCTCATCATCAGCCTGGTGCCGGGCACGCTGGCGGGCGAGGCGCTGCGCATCGACGACAGGCTGAACGGCTTGTCCGGCCTTGTGGAGCGCAGGCTGCACCTTTCGGGCTTTGCCCAAAGCTTTGTGAACGGCGCCCTCATCTACTGCGTGGGCGCGATGGCCATCATCGGCGCGCTGAACGACGGGCTGCGGGGCGACGCCTCGGTGCTGTACATCAAAAGCCTGCTGGACGGCATCTCCTCTGTGGTGCTGGGCGCAACGCTGGGCCCGGGCGTCATCTTTGCCGCGCTGCCTGTTCTGGTATACCAGGGATCCATTTCCCTTCTGGCGGGTGCGCTGGAACCGTTCCTCGCGGGTGAATTGCTGGGGCAGATCTGCGGCGTGGGCTACTGCCTGGTGCTGTGCATCGGCATCAACTTTCTCGGCATGACGAAGATCAAGACCGCCAATATGCTGCCGGCGCTGCTGGTACCTGTGCTGTGGAGTTTTCTGCAGCCGCTGTTCCGCGGGGCGGCATAAAGCGCGGCATGTTCCGTCCTTTTTGCAGATGTTCAACAAAACAAAAGCACTGTTTCGGGCGGCGGTTTTTGCTGTTTTCGCGCATATGAAATGCCGCGCAAAAATATTTTGCGAATACGCTTGACATCCTCTGTAAAACACGATATAAAGTTTATAAGACCTTTGCGCGGCCTCTTGCGCGCCGCGCGCAGAGATATTTTGGAGGGAATTTAGTTATGGTTTTTGAGCGCATCCGCGAGATCATCTGCGACCAGCTTGATTTGGAGGAAGACAAAGTCACCATGGACTCCGATATCATGGAAGATTTCGAGGCGGACAGCCTGGACGTTGTCGATCTCGTGATGTCCATTGAGGACGAATTCGGCCTGGAAGTGCCGGACGACCAGATCGAGAACTTCCGCACGGTCGGTGACGTTGTCCGCTATATCGAAGAAAATTCCTGAGCATCTGCCTGACGACGATCCCCCATGCGCACAGCAGGGGGATTTTTTGTGTGCCTGCGGCGCGAACGGAAAAGAAGAGGAGTCAAAACAATGAGCCAGAACAAAAAAATGGTGGAGGCCATCACCCCCATCAACGAAGATTTCACCCAATGGTATACCGACATCTGCCTGAAAGCAGAGCTGGTGGATTATTCCACCGTCAAGGGCTGCGTCATTCTGCGGCCTTACGGCTATGCCATCTGGGAAAACATCATGCATCTGCTGGACGCGCGCTTTAAGGCCACAGGGCACGAGAACGTAGCCATGCCGCTGTTCATCCCCGAAAGCCTGCTGCAAAAGGAAAAAGACCATGTGGAGGGCTTTGCCCCCGAGGTGGCCTGGGTGACGATGGGCGGCTCCGAGCCGCTGGAGGACCGCCTCTGCGTGCGCCCCACCAGCGAGACGCTGTTCTGCGACCATTTCGCCCACGTGCTGCACTCCTATCGGGACCTGCCCATGAAATACAACCAGTGGTGCAGCGTGGTGCGCTGGGAAAAAACCACGCGCCCCTTCCTGCGCACGCGGGAATTCTGGTGGCAGGAGGGCCATACCATCCACGAAACCGCGCAGGAGGCCATCGAGGAGACCGAGCAGCAGCTGGAGACCTACGCTGATTTTTGTGAAAACGAGCTGAACATTCCCGTGCTCAAGGGCAAAAAGACGGACAAGGAAAAATTTGCGGGCGCGGAAGCCACCTATACCATCGAGGCCATGATGCACGACGGCAAGGCGCTGCAGAGCGGCACCAGCCATTACTTTGGCGACGGGTTCTCCCGCGCGTTCGGCGTGCAGTTTACGGGACGCGACAATACGCTGCAGTATCCCTTCCAGACAAGCTGGGGTATGAGCACGCGCCTCATCGGCGCCATCATCATGACTCATGGCGACGACGAGGGGCTCATCCTGCCTCCGGCCATTGCGCCGTACCAGGTGGTCATCGTACCGGTGGCCGCCCACAAGCCCGGCGTGCTGGAAAAGGCCGAGGAGCTGCGCGCGCGGCTCTCTAAATTCGTGCGTGTGAAGCTGGACGACAGCGAAAACAGCCCAGGCTGGAAATTTGCCCAGTGGGAGATGAAAGGCGTGCCTTTGCGCCTGGAGATTGGGCCCAAGGACATCGAGAACGGCCAATGCGTGCTGGTGCGCCGTGACAACCGGGAAAAGGCCTTCACAAAGCTGGAAGACCTGGAGGCCGCCGTCCCCGCTCTGCTGGACGCGCTGGGCAAAAGCCTGTACGCCCGCGCCGAGGCAAACCGCGCCGGGCGCACCTGGACGGCCACGACCATGGACGAGGTGCTGGAGCGCGCCGGAGGCGAGAACGGCTACATCAAGACCATGTGGTGCGGCAATCTGGCCTGCGAGGAAATGATGAAGGAAAAGGCGGGGCTTTCCAGCCGGTGCATGCCTTTCGCGCAGGAGCATCTTTCCGACGTATGCCCCTGCTGCGGCAAGCCCGCGAAGGCCATGGTGGTGTGGGGCAAGGCGTATTGAGAACGCCGCCCAGCCACCGGACAAACAGCAAAAAAACAAGCGCCGTCCCCGTGGGGGCGGCGCTTTTGCATTCCGTTCTATTTGTTTTTGTACATCTCGGCATAATATTTCTGGTAATCGCCGCTGGTCACGTTTTTCATCCAGTCCTCGTGCTCCAGATACCAGTTGATGGTCTTTTCGATTCCCACCTCGAACGTCGTCTCGGGGTACCAGCCCAGCTCGTTCTTGATCTTTTCCGGGTCGATGCCGTAGCGGCGGTCGTGGCCCATGCGGTCCTCCACATATTTGATGAGCGATTCGTCGATGGACGGGTCTACTTTATCGTGCAGGATCTCAATGATCTTCTTCACGATAAAGATGTTCGGACGCTCGTTATGGCCGCCCACATTGTACACCTCGCCCACGCGCCCGCCGCTGGCCACCATGTCGATGGCCTTGCAGTGGTCCTCCACATACAGCCAATCGCGCACGTTCATGCCGTCGCCGTACACGGGCAGGCCTTTTTTGGTTTTGGCGTTGTTGATCATCAGCGGGATAAGCTTTTCCGGGAACTGGTACGGACCATAGTTGTTGGAGCAGCGGGTAATGTTCACAGGCATGCCGTAGGTATCGCCGAAGGCCTTCACGAACAGGTCTGCGCTCGTCTTGCTGGCGGAGTAGGGGCTGTGGGGGTCCAGCGGAGTGGTCTCCGTGAAATAGCCTGTCTCGCCCAGGCTGCCGTACACCTCGTCCGTGGAGACCTGCAGATACTTTTTGCCCTCGGCCCACTTGCCGTCCCTATACCAGGCGTTCTTGGCGCACTGCAGCATATTCACTGTGCCCTCCACGTTCGTCTTGACGAAGATCTCGGGGTTCGTGATGCTGCGGTCCACATGGCTCTCAGCCGCAAAGTTGATGACAAAATCAAAATCATACTGTCCGAACAGCGCCGTGATGGCCTCCCGGTCGCAGATATCGGCCTGTACGAATACATGGCGTTTGTCGCCCTCGATGCTCTTGAGGTTCTCCAGATTGCCCGCATAGGTCAGCTTGTCCACGTTGACAATGGTGATATCCTTGTACTTCTCCAGCATATACAGCACGAAGTTGGAGCCGATGAACCCGGCGCCGCCGGTGACGAGATAGGTTTTCATGTGTTTACTCCTCCGGTTTGTAGTTTTCAAAAAAACAGGCCAGCGCGGTTTTCCAATCGCGCATTTCATTTCCGATAGTCGCTTTCAGCATGGCGTTTTCCAGCGCCGAATACGCCGGGCGCGGCGCGATCTGCTTTTTCGCTCCGGCGATGAACTGCTCCGTCGTGCAGGGCGTCACCGTGGCGGGGATGCTGGAAAGGCGGATGATCTCGGCTGCGAACTCGCACCAGGAGCACACGCCCTCGCCCGTGCAGTGGTACACGCCGTATTCCTTGGTCACCAGCAGGTTCAATATCTCGTGGGCCAGATCCGCCGCATTGGTGGGGTTGCCCAGCTGGTCGTCCACCACCGTCACGCCGCCGTTCTGCCTGGCCAGACGAAGCATCGTCTTGACAAAGTTGTTGCCCGCGTAGCCGTACAGCCACGCCGTACGCACAATGAAATAGTGCGTGCAGAACTGCTGTACATACTGCTCGCCCAGCAGCTTTGTTTTGCCGTAGACCGAGCGCGGCGCGGGCAGGTCGTATTCCCAGACGGGCTGCGCCGCGTCGCCGCTGAACACATAGTCCGTGGAGACATGCACCAGCTTTGCGCCGATCTCCTCCGCGGCCATGGCCAGGTTGCGCGCACCCAAGGCATTCACCGCAAAGGCCGCCTCCCGGTTTGTTTCGCAGCCGTCCACATTGGTGAACGCCGCGCAGGAAATGATGGCGTCCGGCGCGTGATGGCGCACATAGGCAGCCACCTCGTGGCGGTTTGTGATGTCCAGCGTGTCCACGTCCGTGGCAAGCACGGTGGCGCGCTGCAGCTTTGCGGGCAGGGGCCCCAGCTCCGTTTTTCCCGCGGCAATGCACCGGCGCAGCTCTGTCCCAAGCTGCCCGTTCGCACCTGTGATGAGTATTTTCATAATATTTTCCTCTTTTTCTGTTTTGCACTTCATTCGGCCCGAAGGGTGCCTCAATACTGCAGCCGCCCCTCAGCCACTCGCTTCAGGTGCTCGCCGTAGGGGCTTTTGCCGTAGCGCCGGGCGCTTTCCATCAGCTTATCCTTTGTGATCCAGCCGTTTTTGTAGGCGATCTCCTCGGGCGCAGAGATCTTGATGCCCTGGCGCTTCTCCACCATGCGCACAAAATCCGCCGCGTCCACAAGGCTGTCCATCGTGCCGGTGTCCAGCCAGGCAAAGCCGCGGCCCAGAAGCTGCACGTCCAGATCACCCTTTTTCAGGTACATCTCGTTGAGCGTCGTGATCTCCAGCTCGCCGCGGGCCGAGGGCCTTACCTCCTTCGCCATCTGAACCACGCGTTTGTCGTAGAAATACAGGCCCGTGATCGCGTAATTGGATTTTGGCTGCGCGGGCTTTTCCTCCACGGAAACGACCTTGCCGTTTTCGTCAAATTCCACGATGCCGAAGCGCTCGGGATCGTTCACATAATAGCCGAACACCGTAGCGCGTCCGTTTTCGGCGTTTTCCACCGCCGCGCGCAGCAGCTTAGAAAAGCCGTTGCCGTAAAAAATGTTGTCGCCCAGCACCATGGCGCATGGCTCGTCCCCGATGAATGCATCCCCCAGAATGAACGCCTGCGCCAGGCCGTCCGGCGAGGGCTGCACCTTGTACGACAGCTTCACGCCGAACTGGCTTCCGTCGCCCAGCAGCGATTCAAAACGGGGCGTGTCCTCCGGTGTTGAGATGATCAGGATATCCTGAATGCCCGCCAGCATCAGCGTGGACAGCGGATAATAGATCATCGGCTTGTCGTACACCGGCAAAAGCTGCTTCGAGGTGACCATCGTCAGCGGATACAACCGCGTGCCGGCGCCCCCGGCCAGTATGATTCCCTTCATTGTTCCTGCTCCTTTGCTTTTCTTTTTTCTCTGCTGTACACCTGCATGCGTAAAGCAATGCAGGCTTCCCCGTGTTTTCCCGGGAAAACACCCGCCCCTCAAACCATTCGGAAACCCCCATTTGCGCCAGTAACGGAGCATCGAGCGGATCTGCATCCAGAAATTCTTCCACTTTTTCTTTGTGTCCCGGTGCCAGGCATGATAGACATGCGCCTCGGGCACGTACATCACCTTGCCGTATTCCTGCGCCTTGCGGGTGATATCCGCGTCCTCCACATACATAAAATAACCCTCGTCGAAGCCGCCCATGCGGCGGAACGCCTCGGTGCGCATCACAAAAAAACAGCCCGTGCAGAACTCGATCTCCTGCGGGCGGGACAGATCCTCGTCCTGCATCAGATAATGCCGTTCCACGCCCTTCAAAAACGGCAGCGGAACCTGCCGGGCCAGCAGCGCCAGAAAGCTGGGCCTCCGCTTTGCCGTATACTGCTCGGCCCCGTCCGGGAACAGCAGGCGCGGCGTCGCCATCACCACATCCGGGTGAGCGTCCATCCACGCGCACAGCTTTGAAACGGCGTCGTCGTCCAACGTGATATCCGGGTTCACCACAAAATGGTAAACGCTGTCCAGCTGTGGCAGCACGGTGTTATGCCCGCTGCCGAAGCCCACGTTCTCGGGCAGGCGCACCACCTTCACTCCGGGGCCAAGCTGCTGCGCCGCAAGCCATTCGCCCGCGCCGTCCGGCGAGGCGTTGTCCACCAGTGTGAGCGAAAGCGCCGCGTCCCGTGTGTGCTCCACCAGAGAGCGCGCGGCCTGTGCCGCTTCTTCCCCACCGCCGTACACAACGATGCACGCGCTGACCTTTGTCTTTTGCATAACTACTCCATTCTCAGTTTATGGTCTTATATATTTTACCATCTTTCCCCCACAAATAGCAATGGGCGGCGCAATTGTTTGTGATATTCCGTGCAAAAACGGCGCATCCTATACCCGGGTGATGTGTAAATGAAGGAAAAGGCAACGGCTTTCGCGGTGGGTGCCACCGGATATCCCTGTATCGAGATCCTGGCGCGGGGACACACGCACTGGAGCATGGCCCTGCTGGGCGGCATATGCGTGCTGGCTCTGGTGTGGATCGCGCGGCGATACCCCGGCATGAACATCGCCGTGCAGGCCGCGCTGGGCACGGCGTTCATCACAGCGGCGGAATTAGCCGTAGGGCTGGTGGTGAACCGGGCGCTGGGCTGGCAGGTATGGGATTACAGCCGGGAATTCGGCAATGTGCTGGGACAGATATGCCCCCTGTTCAGCTTTTACTGGTTTCTGCTGTGCCTGCCCGTGTTCGGCCTGCTGCGTCTGGCCGCACGCTGGAAAGCCAAGCGCGCGTCTGAGGTGTAAGGCGCGCAAAACCGCGCCCCGTGTGCAGCATACGGGGCGCGGTTTTGTTTTAACGCAGGGTCATCTTGCAATCTGCTTATTGCGGTATTCGTTGGCGCTCATATTCTCCATTTTTTTGAAAATGCGGGAAAAATGCGTCACATCCGCAAAGCCCACCGCGTCGCTCACTTCCCAGACCTTGAGGGCTGGGTCGGCCAGCAGCTCCTTTGCTTTGGCGATGCGAACGCCGTTGAGCAGGTCGGAAAAACTCTGTCCCGTGTTCTTGGCAATGAGCTTGGAGAGGTGCCACTGGCTGACGTAGACCTTGTCCGCCACGTCGGGCAGCGTCAGTTTTTCCGCATAATGCTGCTCAATGTACTGTACCGCTTTCTTTATGATGAAATTCTGCGCATTTTCCGCAGACTGCACCGCGCCGGACGCGGGCGCGCCGCCCAGGTTTTCCACCATGACGGCCAGCGCCTCTTCCAGCTCATGCATCTTGCTGGGCTTAAGTACATACCGCACCACACCCAGGCCGATGGCCCGCTGGGCGTACTCAAAATCCGGGAACCCGCTCAGGATCGTCACCTGCATGTCTGGGAACTCGCTGCGTACAGCCGCCAGCAGCGCAAGCCCGTCCGCGCCCGGCATGCAGATATCCGTGAACAGGATATCCGGCCGCTTTTCCCGCAGCACGGCCTGCGCCGCAAGCCCGTCGGACGCGGTAGCCGCCACTTCGCAGCCATACTTCGCCCAGGGCATCACCTTTACCAGGCCGCTGACGATGATATCCTCGTCGTCCACGATCATCACCTTATACATCCTATATCACCACACTGTTTTTGCCTATGGTCATAGTATACCATAACACCGCGAAGCGGCCTCAATAAAACCGCATCTATTGCGGTTTTGCATGGTCCAATGTTCTCAAAGCCCTGTGCGTCAGCACAGGGGCGTGTGCCATGCACACGCGCAGCCGCGCAAGCGGCGGCTTTGAGGTTATTATACCATGACGCCGCGAAGCGACCACAACAAAACCGCACCTGCTGCGGTTTTGCATGGTTCAATGTTCTCAAAGCCCTGTGCGTCAGCACAGGGGCATGTGCCATGCGCACGCGCAGCCGCGCAAGCGGCGGCTTTGAGGTTATTATACCATATTTCCATTCCCCCGCCCAACGGTGGAAAAGCGCGACACCGGGCGCGCCCCATGCACCGAACACAGGACACGCCCGCCCGCCGCGCGAAAAAGGGGAGCACCTGTAAAATGCGCCGCAAAAGCTGTCAGCCCTTCACCGCGCCGGCAGTCATCCCCTTAATGATATAGTTCTGCAGGAAGATATAGACCACCAGCACCGGAATCACGACCATCACCACCGCGGCCACCATCAGGCCGTAGTTCGTGCCCGCCTGGCTGGATATCTCGTTCAGCAGGCGCGTGATGGTGAAGAATTTTTTGCTGCGCAGGAAAAACATCTGTAAAAAAAGGTCGTTGTAGCTCCACAGAAACGTGAAGATGCCCACCGTGGCAAAGCTGGGCTTGGCCAGCGGCATGATGATTCGGAAGAATATCTGGTAGACGTTGTAGCCTTCCAGATAAGCGGCTTCCTCCAGATCCACCGGGAGGCTGCGGATGAAGCCCATCAGCACAATGATGGCAAACGACAGGTTGCCCGCAATCTGCGGCAGGACGACCGAGAGCCGCGTCAGCCAAATGCTGCCTGTATTCACGATGCCCCAGGACGACTCCATGCGGAACACCGGGATGATCGTGGAGAACACCGGGAACATCATGCTGGCGATGATCATGGAATGCAGAAAGCCCCGCAGCCGGAAGCTGTACCGCACCATAGCGTAGGCGGCAAGCCCAGCCAGCACCATCACCACCACAGTGACAGCACCGCTGATGACAATGCTGTTGACATAGGCCGTGCCGATGTCAACGCGCTTGAAGGCGGTGACGTAGTTCTCCAGTGTGAATTTGTCGCCGATGGGCAGCGAGAATGTATCGCTGCGGATCAGCCCGCGCGGCTTGAAGGAATTGAGGATGACCCATATAAAAGGATAGATCGTCGTGAGCGCCCACAGGGACATAAACACATAGAGGAGCGTTTTTCCCACGGGAAAGCGTCTGCGTGTCATAAAAAAGCCCCCCTTAATAATCTTTTTCTTTGAAGATGCGGTTCGCGATCTGGCTGATCACAACACCCAGCACCACGATGAGGATGGCGATGGCCGAGCCGTAGTCCACGTCCTGCAGCACCATAGTCTGGTAGTACATATATGTGCCGGTCAGCCAGGATTTGTCCAGCGGCAGGCCGCCCACAAACATGGTCCACGGCAGGTCGAACACCTTCAGCGAGCCGGTAATGGCCAGCACCAGGCAGGTACACAGCGTGTTGTGCAGCAGCGGCAGGGTGATATACCGGATGCGCCCCAGGCCGCTGGCCCCGTCAATCTCGGCCGCCTCATAAATATCGGTAGAGATATTGTTCAGCCCTGTGACGAGAATAACAAAATAAAACCCCACATACTGCCAGATAACAGGTACCATCATCGTGACGAAAAAGTGGGCGGGGTCCTTCCAGTCGATATTCTCCGCGGCGAGGCCCAGGTTCTGCAGAAGCTGGTTGAGCATGCCGCCGTCGTACAGAAAGATCAGGTTGAACAGAAGGCCCAGCGCTGTGGCGCTGATGACGATGGGAAAAAAATACACGGTGCGGAAGAATTTCGCCCCCACCTTGATATTGTCCACCATCAGCGCCAGCACCAGCGCGATGCCCACCTGAAACACCACGGTCAGAATCATCAGAATCATGGTGTTCTTCAGCGCGGTGCGCATGAGCGGGTCTGTGAACATCTTGACGTAGTTCTCCCATACCGGCTCGTTCAGGCCGCGGCTGCTCTCGCCCAGGCCGCCGATCTTGTTGAGGCTGTTGTAGATATTCATCAAAAACGGATAGTATAAGTACATGGCCAAAAAGAGGAAGGTCGGCACGAGGAACAGCACGAGCGGGCCTTTCTTTTTGTAGATCATCGCATTCATGGCAAGGCTCCCCTTCTTTTCTGCGTTTGTCTGCGGGATGCGGGCGCGCGAAGCGCCGTCGTTTTTCGGACGGACGCGCCGCCGTTCGGTGCGGCGGACGGCCCCGGGGGCGTGCGGCACGGCATGCGCCGCGGCCGAAGGCCCGTTTTTTCAAAAAAGGCCGGAGAGCCGTTTCCAAGCTCTCCGGCCGTATTGGCTGCTTATATCGCTTGCGTCAGGAATCTGCCAGCGGGGTGGCGAGGGCCGTCTCAATGGCCTCCTCCGGCGCCAGGGTGCCCGTCACAACATCCTTGACAGAGGCGAACAGAACGCCGCGGGCAGTCTGGTTCAGCGCATCCTGCACGGCGCTGGCCATGCCTGTCTTGCCGTTGAACATGGTGACGGCCGCCGCGTGCAGGCTGTCGGTATCCGCCGCTTCGGGCAGGCCGGATTTCAGCGCCGTAGGGGCACCGCCCGCGAACTTGTTGACCATATCGTCGGTGGTCATGTATTCCACGAACTGGACGGCCGCATCGCGCTTTTCGGGGTCGCTCCAGGCTTTCTCGGTGATGTAGTAGCCCATGGAAATGCCGCCCACGATGTCCGTGGCCTTGCGGCTGCCGCTGCCCGGCACATAAGTAACGGTGTAATCGTCGATGTTCTCCACGTTGCCTGCGGCGTCCTCGCTGCCGGTGAACCAGCCCACCTTCCACGAGCCGTCAATGGCGAACGCGGCTTTGTTGTCGGCCATCATCTGGAATGTGTCGGCGTCGCCCGCCGTCAGGGTATTTGCGGGGAAATAGCCCTTTTCGTACATCTCTTTGAGGGTGTTCAGGCCCGCGACCCAGCGCTGGCCCGCTTCGTCGGCGCCGGAAGCAGGGACCTCGGCGTGCTTGGCCACGTCGCCCTGGTTCAGGATGCAGAACTCGAACCAGTAGTGCGGCACCTCCTGCAGGGAGCAGGCGATGGGCGTATAGCCCTTGCTTTTAATGGTCTCACACATCTCCATGAACTCGTCCCAGGTCGTATCGGGGCCGGGGACCTCCAGGCCGCAGTCGGCCAGAACGGTTTTGTTCACGAACATGCCTTCCCAATATCCGCTGGACGGAACGGCGTAGGCCTTGGCGTCCACAAAGGAAAGGGGCATGGCCGCATCCAGCATGTTGGATGCATAGTCCGGGTATTCCTTGCGGATCTCCTCGATGGACACGACCTTGCCGTTCTTGATAAACTCGCTGGCGTCAGTACCCGTGAAGAAGAAGAGCACGTCCGGTTCGCTTCCGGTCTGGAAGTCGGCTTTGACCTGGGCCTTCCACTGCTCGTTTGAGGTGGCGGATTCGTCTACCACAGTGTTGCCCGTGGCCGCTTCGTAACCCGCCACCGCTTCTTCATAATTGGCGCGGTTGCCGTCGTCGCCGCCGTAGGACGTCACGACGCGGATTTCAACAGGCTTTGCTTCGGGGGCGGAGGAGCCTGTGCTTCCGGCCACGGACGCGGAAGCCGGAGCGCTGGAGCCGGAACCGCCGCAGGCGGCCAGCATGGAAGCGCCGAGGCACAGCGCAAGAATGATCGCGAGTGTCTTTTTCATGTTTCAAACCTCCCATTTTCTGGGGGCATGCGCGGCGTTCACAGCACCGTCCGAATGCCTCCCTGTGCTTATAATGTTATACCAGTTTGCACAAAAACTGAATGAACGAACTTGTTTTTTATTGCATATTATTGCCCGTCTTGTTCAAATTTGATATTCATTCTCGACAGCGTATTCCCTTTTTCAGTGATTGTGATGGAAAGGCCGCTCTCCTGCCCGTAGATGATCTTTACCCGCTCGTGTACGTTGCGGATGCCCAGCGAAGCGCTGCCCGTTCCCTCCGGCAGCGGCTCGTCCGAGAGAAGCGTCTGGATCTTCATCAGGTCGTCGTAGGTGGTTACGCCGTCGTTCTCGATCTCCAGCAGCAGCCTGTCCTGCTCGCGGTAAGCGCGGATGATGATGGTGCCTTTCTGCACGGGATTGATGCCGTGCTCCACGGCGTTTTCCAGCAAAGGCTGCAGCACCAGGCGCGGCACATAGCAGTCCAGCGTTTCGGGGGAGATCTCCTTTTCCACGGTCAGCCGCTTGCCCAACCGCTCCCGGATGATGAACAGGTACGCGTCCACATACATCATTTCCTCGGAGAGGTGGATGAGCGGCCGGTGCTTGCGGTCCATGGCCGCGTTCAGCATCGTGGACAGCGCCTCCAGCATCTGACATACCTTCACGTCGTCGGCCAGGCGCGCTTCCCAGTTGATGATCTCCAGCGTGTTATTCAGAAAATGGGGGTTGATCTGGCTCTGCAGAGCCATGATCTTCGCGTCCCGCAGGGCCAGCTCCTCCTTATAGATGCGCTCGAACTGATTTTTCAGCTTGTCGCTCATGGCGTTGAAGCTGTTGCCCAGATAGGCGAACTCCTTGCTGCCCAGCCGCCCGGCGTCCACCTGAATGCCGAATTCACCCTGCTCGATGTGCGCCGAAGCCCCGCTCAGCGTGACGATGGGCCGGTTTACCTTGCGGTACAGAAACGCGATGACCGCTCCCATCAGCGGCAGCAGCGCGGCCAGCAGCGCGGCCAGCAGCAAAGCCGTGCTGCGCAGCTGGGCGCGCATGGCCGCGGTGTCGGAGTAGACAATGTATTCCAGCGCACAGCCGGGCACTACGCTTTCACTGCCCCAGACGGCGTAGCTGCCCTGCGCGGGCGCGCCGCCCTGGCCGCCCGCACGGATGTTCCCGCGCAGCTCTCCCGCATCCCGCACGCTGCCCGCAACGGTATACTCCGCGTCGCCCAGCCAGACCGTAGCGTCCGTCATCCAGATGACACTGCGCATACTGTCGAACAGCGTGTCGGTGTTCAGCTCCATCACCAGCACGCCGTAGGTGCGGTAGTTGGCGTCCAGCAGATTGCGCATCATGTACAGGCTGCCGTCCGCCGCAAAGAAACCGATGCCGGTGCCCAGCGCTTCGCTGCGGACCAGTACTTCGTCCCGCACATGCTGCTGATATTTGCGTATGGAGGTATACGAGGTGTTGGAGGTATAGATGGGCGCTGCTGGATCGTCCACCAGCGTGACGATGGTATTGCGGAATTTGTCGTCGTAGCGGTACTGCTGGGTGAGAAAGGTCTGCATCTCGTTGTAAAACGTGACGTAATCGCCCGTTTTCGTGTAGGATGCCCAGGCATTGCCCATGGTGGCGATATAACTGGCCTTACGGCTGGCGGCGATCATGGAATCCAGGTTGCGCCCGGTGATGGCCGCGGCGCTTTGTGCGCTGCGCATCATATCACTGCGGTACTGCCGCGTCATGCTGTCCAGAATATATACACCGCCCAGCGTGACGATGAGCACAACGGGCAGCACCCAGCACAGCAGGATAATGCCCAGCATCCCCTGCCGCAGGCCGAGCTGCCGCCTGTGTTTCATTTTCTGCCGTTCCATGCCTCCGCCTCTTTCCCGGCGCGCTTTGCAAGCATCCGCGCGTCCTGCCCGCTATTATAGCAAAAAAGGGGGACAATGTCCCCCTTTCCCCGCTTTTCGGCCGCTTTTCGTTACAGCGACAAAAACTCCGTCAAAATTTTGGCAATTTTTCCCGCATTTTCCATGGTATCCATCTCACAGAACACGCGCAGCAGCGGCTCGGTGCCGGAAAAGCGCGCGATGACCCAGCCGCCGTTTTTGAAGTACACCTTGCAGCCGTCCATGTAGCTGACCTTGGCGATCTCGCAAGGGAATTCCGGCAGCTGTTTGTCCTCCATCAGCAGCTTGAAGATGCGCGTCCTTTCGGCGCTGCTGAAATGAAAATCGTGTTCCGCCATCTCGGCGGCACCGTATTTCTGCGTGATTTCGTCCCACAGCGCGCTGAGCCTGCGGCCTGTTTTGGCAATGGCCTCAACCAGCAGCGCGGCGGCATAAATGCCGTCCTTGCCCTGGATGTGCCCGCGCACCGTCAGCCCGCCGGAGCTTTCGCCGCCGATGATAGCGCCGGTCTCCACCATCTTGGCAGACACATATTTAAAGCCCACGGGCACCTCGTAGCAGGTCTCGCCGAAGTCCTCGGCAATGCGGTCCAGCAGATGGGTGGTGGCCAGGTTCCGCACCGCTGCGCCGCGCCAGCCGCGGTACCGCATCAGATAGTAATACAGCAGCACCAGAATCTTATTGGGATGCAGGAACTCCGCCTTATCGTCAATGACACCCAGGCGGTCCGCGTCGCCGTCGGTGGCGATGCCGATGTCGCAGCCGTGTTCTTCCACATAGTTCGTCAGGCCCGCCAGCGTCTTGAGGTTGGGCGCGGGCAGCCGGCCGCCGAACAGCGTGTCCCTCCGCTCATGGATGACCTCTACGTCGCACCGGGTGGTGAGCAAGATGGTCTGCAGCGCCGTCTTGGACACGCCGTACATGGGGTCCAGCACCACGTGCAGGCCGCGGGACCGGATGGCCTCTGCATCCACCATTTTGAGGATGCTGTCGATGTAGTCGTTCATCGGGTCGATGAGTTGGATACTGCCTGCAGCAAGCCCTTCTTCGTAGGGCACCGTCTCCACAGGCTCGCCTTCCAGCTCGCGGATATAGCCCTCAAAGGCGGCGGTAAGCGTTTCGTCCGCGTCGCGCCCGCCCTCCATAAACACCTTGATGCCGTTGTAGACGGCCGGGTTGTGGCTGGCCGTGATGGCCATGCCGTAGGGCAGGCCATAGGCAGCCACCGTATACATAATAAGAGGCGTGGGGCTTTCCCGGTGGATGATGCGGCACAGGATGCCCTGTCCCGCCATCACCTCAGCGGCCCATCCGGCGGCCTCCTCGCTCAAAAAGCGCCTGTCATAGCCGATGACGAAGCCCTTGTCGGCCCTGCCCTCATCCAGCATTTTACGCGCCAGCGCCAGCGTCAGCAGCTGGACGTTGGCTTTCGTGAAGCCGTCGCCGATGACGGCGCGCCAGCCGCCCGTTCCAAAATGGATCATCGTTTCGCTCTCCTTCCTGCATATCCCCGCCGGGGAACCTGCGGCGCGCGTCAGCCCAGCACCGCCGTCACGCGGCCCGTCGTGCCGGGCGCCAGCAGCGGCAGCCGTTCCACACGCACACCGTCCAGGTACAGCGCCTTTACGCCCTTGCACACATGGGCGGGGTTCCGCACCTCGATCTCATACACCGCGCCCCGGAACCGCCGCACGGCCGTAAAGCCGTCCCAACCGCCGGGGATGCACGGGTCGATGACAAGGCCGTCGAACTCCGGCCGGATGCCCAGCATATAGCGCGTCGCGGCCACATAGCTCCACCCGCCGGAGCCTGTCATGAACGGATGGTGCGCCTCGCCGAATTTCTTGTGGTCGCGCCCGGTGATGAACTGACAGTAGGAATAAGGCTCCGCTTTGCGCGTCTCTATTTTGTCGTTCTGCCAATAGGGACACAGCGCGTCGTAAAACTGCATGGCCCTGTCGCCCCGTCCCAGCACGCATTCCGCCGCCCACGCCCATGGGTTGGGATGGCTGAAAATGGATCCGTTTTCTTTCAGGCCCTTATACACCCGGGTGACAAAACCAATGTCGTCGTCGGGCTTCGAGTAAGCCGGCGCGTTGAGCATCAGGCCCCAGGGCGTGTAGAGGTATTCCTCCACGCTGTCCATGGCCCGCGCGCCCCGCTCCGGCCCTGCCGCGCCGGAGAGAACGGCCCAGGTGTTGCTCTCCAGATGCACCTTGCCCTCCGTATCCGCGTCCGTTCCGATGGGACGGCCGTTTTTTGTGAAGCCGCGCAGATACCATCTGCCGTCCCACAGCTCTTTTTCACACACGTCCGCCACGCTGCGCCGCACGGCCTCGTAATGCTCCGCGTCTGCCTTTCGGCCCAACCAGCGGGCCAGTGCGGCAAAGTTTCCCAGTGCCCAAACGTGCAGAAAGCTCACCATCGCGCTTTCGCCCCCGCCCAGGTTCAGGCAATCGTTCCAGTCCGCCCGCAGGCCCTGGCAGATCCCATGCGCACCCACCATGCGCTGGGAAAAATCCAGGATCGTCTTCAGGTGGCCGTAAACCGTGTCCGTCCCTTTATCCGCATAGGGCACCGGCATGTCGAGGAACGCGGCGTCCCCAGTCTCCCGCACATAGTCCGCCACGGTGGAAACAAGCCACAGCGCATCGTCGCTGCATGCGTCCGCCAGGCCGTGGATCATACTGCTTTTATCCGGCGTGGGCACAACGGTCGGGCTCTTGAAACTCTGCCGGGGCGTCTCCTCGAACCATTCCGGCTCGAACAGATGCAGGCCGTATCCCTCGCTGACAAGCCCTTTTAAAAGCTGCACGATGCGCTCTTTGCAGCGGGCGGGGTTCGAGTGCAGCACGGTCATCGCGTCCTGGGCGGTGTCGCGGTAGCCCAGCCCGGTGCGGCCGCCCACCTCGATGAAGCTGGCAAAGCGGGAAAACTGCACGTTTATCTCGCTCTGATACAGCGTCCAGATATTGATGAGCGTGTTCATGCCCTCATTGGGCGTGTCGATCTGCAGCGCCGCGCATTTTTCGTCCCAGTAGTCGCGCAGGGCCGCCAGTGCCGCGTCCCGGGCGGCGGGCGGCGCATATTTTTTGCGGATGCGCACGCCTTCGGCCCGCGGCCCCTCGCCCAGGAAAAACGCTTCGCGCAGGACCTCGCCGGACGCGAGGATAAAACGCCTGTGCAGCGACGCGCACTGGTTGCCGCCCAGCTCCGTGCTGCCGGAAAGCGTGCCCCGCTCCACGCCGATGGGGTCTGTCTCGGTGCGGTACGGGCCGATGAACGCCTCCCGCACCGTATCGTAGCTGTCCGGCGGGAAAGTGGCCGCAAAATACTGGAAGCCGTTCTCCTCATAGAAAAGGTCCTGTTCGATGATGCCGTCCGCATAGCTGCCGCCCGCGGCATACAGGCTCATCTGAAAGTTGCGGTTGTCCATATCGATATGGTGGAACGACAGCTCGGCGTAGCTGAACACGCTGATGTTCCGCGCCCGGCCGGAGATATTCTCCAACGAAAGGTCCCAGATCTCCACAGCCTCGCCCCGGGGAATGAACAGCGTCTGCACGGCGCGGATGCCGCCGTACTCACATTCGTATTTTGTGTAGGACAAGCCGTGGCGGCAGGTATATTTCGCCCAGTCCAGCGGCTTGCCCACGGGCTGCCACGAAACAGACCAGTACTCCCCGGTGTCGTCGTCCCGAAGATAAATGTAATGGCCGGGCCGGTCCATGGGCACGGCGTTGGCGCGAAAACGCGTGATGCGGTGATATTCGGCGCTTTTATGGAACAGGTATCCGCCCGCCGTGTGGTTCACCACGGCGCACATCTCCTCCGTGCCAAGATAATTGGTCCAGCTCGCGGGCAGGTCCACCCTGTCGATGACATATTCCCGGCGGTCGTTGTCGAAGTGGCCGTACTGCATACTGCATCCTCCCTGTACGGGCCGCGCGGAGGGCGCGCCCGGTGTCGTTGCTTTTATTGTACGGCGCGCGGCGCGCGGTGAACAGGGCGGGGCTTGGCATATATTTGCGTTTCTTGCCACGTGGCGCCGGCCATCCCTTTCTCCGGGCGGCGGTGTCTCTGCTCCATGCGGGCCGCACCGGTCATTGGTTTTACGCATCCAAAAAGTCATTTGATTTTTATCGTCATTTTTATATTGACTTCGCCTCGCAAAAAGTCTGTCAAATGCGTGCAGATTTTTTCAATTTGTGACCATGTTGTGACCAGGCGGTGGTATACTGAGTATAAATCAGTCACAGAAAGCCCGAAATTCGATACACTCAGGAGGAATACGATGGAAACGAACCGGATGATGTCTCCCGCCGCCAGGCGGCTTGCGGCAGTTGTGCTGGCCGCGCTGCTTTGTCTCTCGCTGTTCTGGCCCAGGGGCGGCTCGCTGACAGCCGTGCTGTGCGGCGCTCCATTGGCCTCCGTAAACGGGCGGCCCGCCGCGCAGGTGATGGCGGTGCAGGGGGAGCAATAGCCTTTTACGCAGAAATGCCGGCGGCGGAAATTTCCGCTGCCGGCATTTTTGATTCTTTTCCCTTTTTTCGCCCTGGCTCACCGCCGTTTTTCCATCACGAAATTGGTGAGCGCCACGCCCTGCCGTTCCACCTGCTGCTCCCGGATGACCCGATACCCTCTTTTTTCAAAAAAAGGCTTCGCCGTAATCGATGCGTGGGTGCTGATAACGCCCGCGCACACCTGCTCCAGCCTGTCGCAAAGGGCGGTTGCCACGCCCTTGCCCTGATGGCGCCGGTGGACGTACAAACGGTCCAGATATCCCGAGCCGTCGATATCCCCAAACCCGATGACCGCACCGTCCTCCAAAGCGACAAGGGTATGGTGTTCCCGGAACGAGCGGTCCCAGGCCTCCAGATCCACATGGCCCGTCGCCCACGCGTCCAGCTGCTCCTTTGTATAATCCCCGGCATTGACCGTATGGACCGTGTCGTAGAACAGCTCCGCCAATTCCCGGCAATCCGACGGCCTGTATTTTCTGATCTGCATGCTTATCCTCCGCATCACGGCGCCTCACAGCGCGTACTCCATCTGGCAGTCAAACGGCTCCGACGCCACATGGGCCTCATTGTACTCCCGGGCCTCCACGCAGCCCATCGCCGCGTAAAACGCCTGTGTCTCCACCGCCGAATGGGCCGACAGATACAGCTTTTTTCCGCCGTGCGCACGGGCCCACTGCGCCGCCCGGGTAAAAAGCTCCCGCCCGATGCCTCTGCCCCGCAGCTCAGCCGAAACGTGCAGGCACGTCAGGTCCCGGTAATCCCCCGCTTTGCCCAGCGGGGCGCTTTCCACCGAGGCAAAGCCCTTGAGCGCGCCGTCCGCAAAGGCCCCCAGCACAACGCCGCCCGTGGCCAGCGTATTTTGCAGGCATTGCACAAGAAACGCATAATCCGCTTCGCTCCAGTCGTCGATGAACGGCGCGTCCCGCACGACCCATACGCCGTTTTCCCTGCGGCGGCACTTCGTCACTTCCTGGCGCCGTTCAAAATGCCGGAACAGCGCCCGGTCCAGCTCGCCGGGTGCGATCTCGCGGTATTCCATATCCATTCTCCTTCTATGCGGCCGCCGCGCGCCGCTCAAAACACCTGGAACAGGTAAAACTTCAGATAATTCGTCTCGTCCACACCCCACAGGATGGGATGGTCCGGCGATTGCTGGCGCGCCTCGATCTGGCGCAGCTGCACGCCCGCGTCACGGGCCGCGTCTGCCAGCATGGCGCGGAACATCCCGTCCGTGGCAAAATGGCTGCAGCTGCAGGTGGCAAGATACCCGCCCCGGGGCAGCAGCTTCATGGCGCGGTAATTGATCTCCTTATATCCCCGCAGTGCGCCCGGCACTGTCTTGCGGGATTTCGTAAACGCGGGCGGATCCAGAATGATGAAATCATACTTTTTGCCGCCCTCCTCCGCCAGACGGGGCAGCAGGTCGAACACATTGGCCGCCACGCAGTCCATTCTGTCCGACACTCCGTTGATATCCGCATTGCGGCGCGCCATCTCCACGGCGGCCTCGGAGACGTCCACCGCCGTCACATGGGCCGCGCCGCCCTTGGCTGCGTTCAGTGCAAAGGAGCCGGTGTGCGTGAAGCAGTCCAGCACCGTCCTGCCCTGCGCAAGCCGCGCCACAGCCTGCCGGTTGAACCTCTGGTCCAGAAAAAAACCCGTTTTCTGGCCATTTTCCACGTCCACAGTATAGCGGACCCCGTTTTCCACAATGTCCGTCAGACAGGTGTCCGGCCGGGGCAGGCCCAGCGCCGAAAGGTCAAACCAGCCCTTGTTTTCCTCCAGCCCCTCCCGGGCGCGGATGGCAACGTCGTTGCGCTCGTACAGGCCGTCGATCTGCTGGCCGTCGTCCCGCAGCAGCTTTACCAGCAGCGGAAAGAGCATGGGCTTGATGCGCTCGATGCCCACAGAGAGCGTCTGTGCCACCAGATACCGGCCGAAACGGTCCACCGTCAGGCCGGGGAACAGGTCGGCCTCGCCGAAGATGACACGGCAGCTCGAAACCTCCCCGCTCAGCACTGTTTTGCGGTACTCCCACGCGTGGGACAATCGGCGCAGGTAAAACGCCTCGTCGAAGACGTCATTGGCATTGCGTGAAAGGATGCGCACACGGATCTTGCTGTGCAGGCTGATGAAGCCCGTGCCCAGATACCGTCCCTTTGCGCTGATCACGTCCACCAGCGCGCCGTTTTCCGCGGGCTGCGCGTCCGCCACTTCCGTATCGTACACCCACGGATGTCCACCCGTCAGCCCGCGTTCGGCCTTGGGGGTAACGGTCACCCGGGGATATCCTCTTTGCTGCTTCATGGTCTTTCCGCCTTTTCTTTTGGGTGCGCACGTTTGCGCCCGGCCGGGCTTTTTACAAAGCGCCCGGCATTTTTGACTTGTCGGATACACACTATTATAATGGTCTTACGAAAAAAAAGATAGTGGGGTGTTAAAATGGAGATCGAACGCAAGTGGCTCATCGACGGGTTCCCCGCCGGTCTCCCGCTGCTGAAAGAGGCCCGGGTGCGCCAGGGATATATCTCGACAGCCCCCGTGGTGCGCATCCGGGAGAGCGTGAACGCCGACGGCTGCCGCTGTGTGCTGTGCTTCAAGGGCGAAGGCACGCTGGCGCGGGAGGAGGTTGAAACGGATATTTCTGCGGAATTGTTCCGGCGGCTCACAGCCTTCACCGGGCAGGACCTTGTGACCAAGGATTACAGGGTGTATGCGCTGCCCGGGGGCGAGCGGCTGGAGGTGAGCCTGGTGGACGCGGGCCGGCCCACGGCGTTTTTCTACGCGGAGGTGGAGTTCCCCACCGTGGAGGCCGCCCGCGCCTTTGTTCCGCCGCCCTTCCTGGGCGAAGAAAAGACCGAGAGCGGCGATTTTTCCATGAGCGCCTACTGGCACGCTACCCGCGGCTCCGACCGGGAGGGATAGCCATGCACACGGGCCGCCTGTTCGAGATCGTATATCTGCTGCAAAGCCGTCCCCGCATGACGGCGCGGGAGTTGGCCGAACGCTTTGAAGTGAGCGTGCGCACGATTTACCGGGACATCGACGCGCTTTCGGCCGCGGGCGTCCCTGTGTACGCGGCGCGGGGCGGAGGCGGCGGCGTGGGGCTGCTGCCCGGCTATGTACTGGACCGCTCGCTGCTGACGGACGGCGAGCAGGACGAGATCCTATATGCCCTGCGGGCCATGGCCGCCGCAGGTATGGGAGGCGCGGCGCTGGAAAAGCTGGCCGGGCTGTTCCAGAAAAGCGGCGACGGCTGGCTGGAGGTGGATTTTTCTCCCTGGGGCTCCGGCCCGGCGGAAAAACGCGTGTTCGCCACACTGAAAACAGCCATCCTTTCGCGCCGTGAGATCGCCTTCGATTATTACAGCGCGCGCGGCGAAAAAAGCCGCCGCACGGCCCAGCCCGTGAAGCTGGTTTATAAAGATGCCGCCTGGTACCTGCAGGCGTACTGCCTGGCACGACAGGCGCTGCGTGTGTTCAAACTGTGCCGCATGCTGGACGTGACGCTGCTGGACGCCGTTTTCACGCCCGGCCCGCAGCACACGCCCCAGCCGATGGACCCGGCGGAGGCCCCCGGTCCGCTTTTGCATCTGGAGTTGATGTTCACGCCCGCCGCCGCGTACCGCGTTTACGATATGTTTCCGCCGGAGTGGGTGACACAGCTGCCGGACGGACGCTTCTTCGTGTCCGCCTTTTACCCCGAAAGCCCGTGGATATACGGTTTTTTGCTGAGCTTCGGAGCCGATGTGGCTGTGCTGTCTCCGCCGCAGGTGCAGCAGGCCCTGCGCGAGGCCGGGCAGAAAGTGGCGGCGCTGTACGGCGCGCCGGAGTGACCCTTTGGCGCGCGGCCGGCTGCGGAAAATTTATTTTTTCTTTTGAATATGACGCAGGATGTCATCTTCCCCGGTTTATACTGAACGTACAACAACCGAAAGGGGAATGCAACATGGAAAACCAGAACGTCAAGCGCTTTTGCCAGAGCTGCGGCATGCCGCTGCAAAACGAGGCCGACTATGGCACCGAAGCCGGAGGCGCCAGGTCGGAGGAATACTGCACCTACTGTTACCAGAACGGCGGTTTCACGGCGGACTGCACGATGGACGAGATGATCGATTTCTGCATCCGCTTCGAACAGCAGCAGAACCCGGGGCTGGACGCCGAGGACGCCCGCCGCGCCATGCGCGCGTGGTACCCCACGCTCAAGCGCTGGAAGCAGGCGCAGGGCTGACGCGTATGCAGCGCGCCGCTCCGGCCCGCGCGGGGGAGGACACTGTACGGGAAAACACCGCGCCGCCAAGGCCGCACGAACTCCACACGACGCCTCTTGGCGCCGCGCGTCTGTGCAAAAATCTCGGGTTTGCACCCCAGGACGTCATGCGGCAGTGCATACGGTGCATCGCACAGCCAGGCGCGGTTTATCAGCGCAAGGGCAAAAACTGGTATATCACATCTGCGGACTGCGAATTTGTGGTCAACGCGGGCAGCGGGACGGTCATTACCGCACACCGCCGCCCGCCGCCGCAAAACGGCTCTTGACAAACCGTTTCCGCTTTGCTATCTTAAAAAAACAGCAGCTACGCTGCTGTTTTCTACGCGCATCCAGGCACTTTGTGCCCGGGCGCTTGAGATCTTAAGACCATGGGCCGGGACGGCCCACATGGCTGCTTTTTATAGCTTTGCACGGCAAAGCTATAAAAAAAATAGCTGCGGGCTATTTTTTCGGCTGTGCGGCCCGTCCTCGGGCGCGGCCATCAAGATCGTTTTTTATTGGGAGCAATAAAAAAGAATCGAACAGACGGGAGATGGAAGGATGCGCATTTGACCTGCTTTTTGTACGTGCACAAACCTGCGGCGCAGCGTTTTCGCGCGCTGCTGTGGTTTGGTGCGCCTTCCACAAAGCGGGAAAATGCGTTTCGTTCCGGCTCCTTCCGTGTGTAAGGAAGGGCAGGGCCGCCTTTGTGCGGTGCCTGCCTTTTTCAGGGTTTCCGGCGCTTCGGCCCGGCTCTGGACACATGGTGGAAAAAGCCGCGGGCGCGTTCCCGCGGCCTTTTTCGATTGGAGTTGAAGTATATGTCCCAAATCACCGTTTCCCATCTTACCTTCGCCTATGACGGCGCCTGCGACAACGTGTTCGAGGACATCTCTTTCGTGCTGGACACCGACTGGCGGCTCGGCTTTACCGGCCGCAACGGGCGCGGCAAAACCACATTTCTGAAGCTGCTGGACGGCACGCTGGATTCCCGCGGCGCCGTGCGCGCCGGCGTACCCGTGCTGTATTTCCCATTCCCTGTGGAATATCCGGAGGACGATACGCAAGCCGTGCTGGAACGGCTGCTCCCGGATTGCCCGGCCTGGCGCATCTTGCGGGAACTGAATCTGCTGGGTGTGGAGCAAGACGTATTATATCGCCCATTTTATACAATGAGTAATGGAGAGCAAACCAAGATCCTGCTGGCCAGCCTGTTTTTGCACGATGGCGCATTCCTGCTCATCGACGAGCCGACAAACCATCTGGATGCCGGAGGACGCCGCCTTCTGGGTGAATATCTGGCGCAGAAAAGGGGATATATCCTGGTTTCCCACGACAGAGACCTGCTGGACCGCTGCGCCGACCATATGCTGGTACTGAACCGCCGTGACATCACCGTGATGCAGGGGAATTTCACCGTCTGGGAGGAAAACAAACGCGTGCAGGACGACCGCGAACGCGCGGAAAACGAACGGCTGGAAAAGGACATCGCCCGGCTGGGCGAGGCCGCGCGCCGCACCGAGCGCTGGAGCGGCAGGGCCGAGCAGGAAAAGCACGCCCGCAACAGCGGCCTGCGGCCGGACCGGGGCTTTCTGGGCCACAAGGCGGCCAAACTGATGAAGCGGGCCAAAGTCACCGAAGCGCGCCAACAGGCGGCCATCGCAGAGAAAAAAACACTGCTGCGCAATGTGGACGAGGCCGACGGCCTGAAGCTGCACCCGCTGGCCTGGGGCAAAAGCGGGCCGCTGGTGCGCGCCGAAGGCCTGAGCCTTTCCTACGGCGGGCGCACGGTGTGCGCAGGCCTGACGTTCACGCTTCGCCCCGGCGAGCGTATGGCTGTCACCGGCCCCAACGGCTGCGGTAAAAGCACGCTGCTGAAAAAGCTGTGCGGTCAGGACGTCGCCGCCTGCGGTACGCTGGCGCTCGGCGCGGGGCTTATTGTGTCTTATGTGCCCCAGGACGCATCATTTCTGCACGGCGGCGCACGAGACTACGCCCGGAACGCGGGCGTGGACGAGACGATGTTCCTGACGCTGCTGCGCAAGCTTGGCTTTGAACGGGTGCAGTTTGAAAAGGATATGTCGGATTACAGCGCCGGACAGAAAAAGAAAGTGCTGCTGGCCCGCAGCCTTTGCGAAAGCGCTCATCTTTACCTGTGGGACGAACCCCTGAATTATATCGACGTACTGTCCCGCATGCAGATCGAGCAGCTTTTACTGGACTACCGGCCCACAATGCTGTTTGTGGAGCATGACGCGGCCTTTGTGCGCCGGGCCGCCACCGGGACGCTGGCGCTGTAAGCAGGTGCCCCATCACAGGAAAGAAGGAATTTTTATGGAGCTTACCATCCGGGCGGACGTTTCCACCCATATGCGGGAATTGAAGCAATGGCTTGCACAGACGCGGGATGAGCCCGCCGAGGATATGAACGGCTTTTTCGCCGCCCGCGTGGACACCTATGAAGCGCACATGTCCGTGTGGGACAAAGCATATGGCCGTGTGGCCGAGCTGACGCCCGGAGACTGCGGCCCCCTGCTGGACCTCGGCTGCGGCACCGGGCTGGAGCTGGACCGCATCTTTGCCCGCTGGCCGGAGCTTGCCGTCACGGGAGTGGACCTGTGCGCGGCCATGCTGGAAAAGCTGCGTGCGAAGCATGCCGGGCGGCGGCTTGAGCTGCGGTGCGCGGATTATCTGGCGATGGACCTGGGCGCGGAGCAATACGGCGCGGTCGTTTCCGTAGAGAGCCTGCACCATTTTACCCCGGAGCAAAAGCTGGAGCTGTACAAAAAAATTCATGCCGCCCTGCGGCCCGGCGGCTTTTTTCTGGAGGCGGACTACATCGCCTGCTGCGAGGAAGAGGAGACTCTGCTGCGGGCGGAAAGCGCGCGCCGCCGGGCTCGCGCGAACATCCCGGCGGATGTGTTCATCCACTTCGACACGCCGCTGACGCTGGAGCACGAGCTTGCCCTGCTGCGGGCCGCGGGCTTTTCGTGCTGCGAGGCCGTGGACAGCATCGCGGGAGCCACGTTCCTGCGCGGCCGCAAATAAGACTGGTAACAGAAAAGCCTTACAAAAGAGTAAGAAAGCTGTAAGCCCTGTTCCGGTTGCGCGCGGCGCACAGCCATGATACAATAATATATCCTTATTTTTGCTGCAAAGGAGGCCGCGCCCGGTGCAGTTCACATCCCTTGCCTATCTCGGCTTTTTCGCCGCCGTGTTCGCCGTACACTGGGCCGTGCCGCAGAAAGCGCGCTGGGCCGTTTGCCTGGCCGCGTCGGCCGGTTTTTACGCGTTGCTGGGCGCGCCCATGCTTGCCGTGCTGGCGCTGTGCATCGCCGTCTCTTATCTGGGCGGCCTGTGGCTGCAGCGGCGGCGGGGCCGCAGGCCCGCGCTGGCGCTGGCCGCGGCGGCGGCGCTGGCGCCGCTGCTGTTCTTCAAATATTTCAATACGCTGCTGGGCGCGTATGTACCCGAAAGCGTGCGCGCGTTCAGCCTGCTCACGCCCGTCGGCATCAGTTTTTTCACGTTCAAAGCTGTGGCGTATCTGGCCGAGGTGTACAAGGGCGCTCTGCCTCCCTGCCGCCATTTCGGACGGTACGCGCTGTATGTTTCATTCTTTCCCGAAGTGAGTATGGGACCCATCCAGCGCCCGGGCGACCTGATGGCCCAGATCGGCACGCCCCGCGCATTTGACGCCGGGCGCGCGGTACGCGGCGCGCAGCTCATGCTGTGGGGGTATTTTGAAAAGCTGGTGGTGGCCGACAACCTGGCGCCTTATGTTTCCGCCGGGCTGGACGCCCCCGACCTTGTGATGGGCCTTTCGGTGTTCCTGGCCAGCGTACTGTACGCGGTGCAGCTCTATGCGGATTTCGCCGGGTATTCCCACATCGCCATCGGCTGTATGCAGCTTTTGGGCTTTGACGTACCGGAAAATTTCCGCGCGCCCTATTTTTCCACGTCCGTGAAGGAGTTCTGGAACCGCTGGCATATTTCGCTCTCCTCCTGGCTGCGGGACTATGTCTACATCCCGCTGGGCGGCAGCCGCTGCTCCACAGCGCGCTGCTGCGTCAATCTGCTGATAACCTTCCTCGTCAGCGGCCTGTGGCACGGCACCGGGCTTCAATTCGCCGTATGGGGGCTGCTGCACGGGGCATACCTTGCGGTGGGACGGCTCACCGCGCCCGCCCGCGCGCGGCTGTGGCGCGCCTCGCACATTCCGGAGCAGAGCGCCCCGGCCCGCGGGCTGAAAATGCTTGTCACTTTCGTGCTGGTGTGGTTCGGGTGGGTGTTTTTCCGCGCGCCCACCCTGTCCGGTGCGCTGCATCTGTTCGCCCGCATGCCGGACAGCTTTTCTCTTACGCCCCCGGCGCTGAAAAACGCTCTCGCCATGCTGGGGTTTAACAGCGGTATGCTGGTACGCGTCGGCTTTGCCTGCGCTCTGCTGTGCGCGGTGGACTTCGCCGCGAGGCGCACGGGCTTTTCCGCCTGGCTTGCGGGGCGCAGAAAATGGTTCCAGGCCGCGCTGTGCTATGTGCTGGTTCTGGCCATCCTGTTTCTTGCGCCCATCGGCGCATCCCCCACGCCCATCTACTTCCAGTTTTAAGCGCCGCGCCCCCGAACGGACGCGGCCCGAATATCCGGGAGGCTTCCATTGAAACGCTTTTTAAAGATCCTCGCGCTGTTTCTCGCGCCCGTCATCCTGCTGCTGGGCATGTTTTCCCTTGCCCTTGTGCGCTCGGGCGAGCTGATGCCCACAGCGGACATTGAAGCCGCTGCGCTGGACGGCGGGCTGGAGCTGTTCGGCCTTGCCTACCGGGATGATACCCGCGCCTTGAAGCAGGCCGTGGCCAACGCCCGCGGTGCGGACGTGCTGGTGCTGGGCACCTCGCGCTCCATGCAGCTGCGCGGCGCTTTCTTCGCATCAGACAGCTTTTACAACGCAGGCGGCGGCATCGCCTATATTTCACAGGCCCAGGTGTTTTTGGAAAACATGCCGCCGGACGCACGGCCGAAGCATCTGCTTCTGGTGCTGGACCAGTATTTCTATAATGAGACCTGGACCTCCATCGAACCAGAGGACAGCGCGGCCCTGCGGCCCTATACGCAGCCGGACGCCTTTTACGCTCTGCGCCGGGCACTGGCGGATTATCTGGACGGAAAATATTCCCTGCTGCATGTGCTGGGCACGCAGGACGGCGTGTACGGCATGTCGGCCGCCGGGCGCGGCGCAGGCTTTTACGCAGACGGCTCATACACCTACGGCACCGCCGTGCTGCACCCGGAAAAAAGCGTGGACGCAGAGTTTAAGGATACGTTCCAGCGCATCGCAAAAAACACGAACCGCTTTGAGTACGGCGAAACGCCGGACGCAGAAAGCCTTGCCCAAACGGAAGCTCTGCTCGCTTTCTGCGCCCGGGCCGGCATCGAGGTAACGGCATTCCTGCCCCCCTACGCCCCCTCTGTGTGGCAGCGCATGCAGGAGACCGGGCAGTACGGCTACATCCCGGCCACCTTCGCGTCGCTGGAGACGATGTTTGCCCGGTACGGCTTTGAGGTGTTCGATTACTCCTATCTGCCGGAGACGAATGACAGCCAGTATGTGGACGGCTTCCACGGCTCCGACCGTGTATATGCGGCGCTGTGCGCGCGGCTGGCGGAGGATTCGCTTCTGCTGGGCGCACAGTTCGACAGCGCCGCGCTGACGGCGCTGTTTACGGCGCAGGGAAACCCTCTGACGGTTTCCCTGCCATAGACCCGCCTTAAAAAGCAGAAACAGCGGCGGGCCGCCCACACCGGGCGCGCCCTCCGCTGTTTTTGGTATTTGATCCCGTTTTTTCAGCCGCCGATCAGGAAGTCCAAAACATCCATCGCTCCGTCGCTCATTTCCTTGTACAGCTCGGTATAGCCGCACCGGGTGCAGGTGATGGTGGTGAAGCGCTTGTTCTGTACGTCGAACAGCTTGGCAAAATTGCCGCCGGTCGCCTGGAACTGGTCGGCCTCATACTCCATATTTCCGCACTTCGGGCATACATACTGCTGCCGTTCCATGGTGCATCCCCTCCTTTTGGTACCAGTTTACGCGAGATTGAGCCGCTTTGTCAACAACCAGCGCGTTATGCAGAAATAAATCACACAGCCGACCAGCAGCACTGCGCCCACGGCCCCCATTACGGCGCACATCACGGCGGCGGGTGCGGCGTGCTCTACCATAGGGACCAGCGCATCCATGGCCCCGGTCGCCGCAAGTACCACGCCGCTGACGAGCATACCGGCCACCGTCAGCATCTGCAGCCCGAAATTGAGTATAAAATACGCCGCGATGCTGGCCCCCAGGCGGCTGGTGGGCCACTGCCCGCCGATGGCCATGCACATGTAAAGCTGTAAATATGTGTTCACTGTACCGATAATAAAAAGCACCAACATCACGGCGGCGGGCATCCATAGGCCCGTCCCCATCTCCGCGCGGAACGCCGCGCTGAAGCGTGCAAGCGTCATGCCGTTTTCCGCCGCGCCGGGAATAGAGAAGATCAATGCAGCGGCAGCCAGCACCGCCAGCGCCAGTGAAAGGAGCGTCCACACTGTGCCCACGGCCAGCTTGGCCGTGATGTGCTGCGCGGGTGTGACTGGCAGCGTGAACATCAGATATCCCTCGTCCCCCAGCAGGTTTTTGTAGAACCGCTGGATGGTGACGACCACCGCGGCCGTCATCATGGCCATCATTGCAATAAAGGTGAGCAGGCACAGCAGCCCGGAAGCGAGGCCGAGCACCGGCCCTCCCCAGCCCGTTCCGCCGGGCAGCACCAGTATGCCGCCCAGCTTTACGGTCAGCGCCGCCGCGCCCGTCAGCACCAGAACCGTGCCCAGTATGGGCAGAAAAATACGCGCCGTCGCCTTGAATTCATGTTTGATGAGTTTCGCTAACATTTGAATACCTCCCTGAAAAACGCGTCGACGCTTTTGCCCTGCGCCGCACGGAGCTCATCCACACTGCCGGACGCCACAAGCCTTCCGCCGCCGATCATCACGACGTCGTCCAGCACCTTTTCAATGTCGCCGATAAGATGTGTGGAAAGCACCAGCGCCGCGTCCTCGCTGTAATTACGGATGATCGTATCCAGAATGTAATCCCTGGCCGCGGGGTCCACGCCGCCGATGGGCTCATCCAGCAGATACAACCCGGCGGCGCGGCTCATCACCAGCACAAGCTGCACCTTCTCCCGCGTGCCCTTGCTCATGGCGCTGATCTTGTCCCCCGGCTGGATCTTCAGATCCGCCAGCATCGAGACCGCCTTTTCCCGGCTGAAATCAGCGTAAAAATCGCAGAACAGCTCCAGCGTCTCGCGCACGCGCAAACCGGCGGGCAGATACGTGCGTTCCGGCAGATACGCCACGCGCGCTTTCGTCTGCGGCCCCGGCGCCTGTCCGCATACGCGAAGGCTTCCGCCCGTGGGCACCAGCAGCCCCGCCGCCAGCTTCATCAGCGTCGTCTTGCCGCTGCCGTTCGGCCCCAGCAGGCCCGTGATGCGCCCGCCGGAAAAAACCGCCGTAAAATTGTCCAGCGCTTTGTTCGGGCCATAGGCCTTTGTCAATGCGCTGCATGTCAATACCGCTTCCATCATTATTCCTCCTGTGCCTTTTGCTGCAAAAGTGCCAGCGTCTGCGCCCGGGTGTATCCCAGCTTTTCCATCATCTGCAAAAATGCGCCGATCTGCTCGGCAGCCAGTTGTTCGCGCAATTGTGCGATCATTGTTTTATCCTCCGTTACGGTGCGGCCTGCCGTGCGCTGTGTATTCAAAAGGCCGCGTGCTTCCAGTTCCTGCAGCGCACGCTGCATGGTGTTTGGGTTTACCGCCGCTCCGGCAGCCATCTCCCGCACGCCGGGCAGCCGTGCGCCCGCCCGGTATTCACCGGCCACGATGGCAAGCTCCAGCTGTTCGATGAGCTGCAGGTAAACGGGCCGGTCGGCTGTAATGTTCCACTTCATGCGCTCGTCTCCTTGTGTCAATGTATTAACCGCTTAATACAATAATACAATATATTTTTCAAAAGTCAATAGAGGAAAATATAAAATTGGGGCTGGACTTTTCAAAAAAGGTATGCTATAATAATTTTCGCTGTGGAGGCGTAGCTCAGCTGGTTAGAGCGTTCGGTTCACATCCGAGAGGTCGCGGGTTCGAGCCCCTCCGTCTCCACCATATAAAAAGCCGCATTACACTGTCATTTGTTCGGTGTTTGCGGTTTTCTTTTTGCCTTGTTTATGCGCGCCAATATCCTTACGGTGTTATTTACAAAATATGCAAATCAAAATGCAAGCCAAACATAAATTAAAACTCCCTCGGTAGTTGTTACCGGGGGAGTTCTGTTTTATCAACAGATATCAACGCCGACAGACTTTGCCTTTTTATGGGATTTGAGGAAGTGCCAGGAGTTGGACTTTATCCTATATTACATATCCCTTTGCAGCCAGCGCTTCGGTATATTATGCTCCAGTCTGATGATTGTCTTAAAGCCATGAGCGGAAAATACTGCCGACATTTGTTCTCCGGTCTCCTGGGGTACATAAATTACGCTGCAAATTTGAGTTTCACCCTGTCTCCCGCGATTCATAAGAATGGGCAGCAGCCTCGTCCTCCCGGGCGCGCGCTTTCCGCAGCAGGCAGGCTTCCGCATTCGTTCGCAGCCATAGAAGGAACCGGCTGCATTCCCGATGATACAAAGCTATTGTTTTTCTCAGCACAACCGCTTAATAGCAATGTCAAAAACATCCGCGCACGGATATTCTTCCTCTTTTCTTTCTCCTTGCTGTTTGTCTTTTACCGAACATACCAGCCAAATTCCATCGCCATCCAAGCATTCTATCTTCTTGCGCCGAAAAATCGCCGGCGCGCCGGGGCTGCTCTGTCAGAACTTCAATTGCATGGGCATCCGGCCTTACGGAATGTGCCTGATGCCCAGCCGATTTCTCCCTTCGTATCCACAGAAACATAGTAGAGCGCCGCTTGCACCTCCGCCACAGAATCACCGGGAGATATCTCTGACGCCGGACCAATCTCCGGTTTTCGCTCTCCTGTAAGCTCTTTTGTGGTCACCGTTCTGTAAAGCCATGCGTCGGTCCGATATTCTGTACGGATACGGGCATATTCTTCGCCTGCCTTTCCGGCAGCCTCTGTTCTCATAAATGCACCGGTGGTTTTCCATCCAGCGCGCTCAAAATGCAACAAATTATATACGGCCGGTCCATGCGGCCTCCTTATAGACACTCCATCAAAATCTCGTAGATTTCATCCCTGCTGAGTTCACGGGGGCCAGCCTTGATAATGTTGCAGGTATCGGCCACCTGCCGCAGTACCTCCGGGGTGATCTCCACCGTGGATTTAAGCCGGCTCAGTTTTGTGGGCAGCCCGCACTCTTTGATGAAGCTCTTGCCCCCATACCCGATTTGCCGGACAGAAAAACAATCTGTATAATGGAAAGGGGTAATGAAAAATGTCAACCAAAGAACGAAAACACCCAGCGCCGCCGCGTTACGATGAGGCCTTCAAGGCGGGGGCAGTGCGGATGGTCACCGAGCAGGGGCGGCCCAGCCGGGAGGTGGCCGCGGAACTCGGCATCTGCATCGACACGCTGCGCAGCTGGCTGAAAGCGGCAGGCGCACCATCGCCGGGGCAAGCTGACCGCCAAAACCGCGACGCCAGACGCCTGCGCGAACTGGAGGCGGAGATTCGAGCACTGCGCAAGAAGCTTGAAGAGAAAGACGGGGTCATTGACATCCTAAAAAAATCCGTCGGCATACTTTCCAAACCATAGAGGACAAGTACCGATACATCCGTACGGCCCGCGCGGGGGCCTCTGTGGAACTTGTATGCCGACTGCTGGAGGTCTCCCGCAGCGGGTACTACGAATGGCTGGGCCGCAAACCTTCTTTGCGCCGGCAGCAGGATCAGGAACTGAAACGCCGGCTGCTGAGCCTGCACCAGCGTTATCCCGCCCTTGGGCTGGACAGCCTGTATCACCTGATCCGCCCGCAGCTTTCCTGCTCGCGCAAGCGCATCCACCGCCTGATGAACGAGATGAACATCTCCTCCACACGCAGGCGTGCCTACAAAGCCACGACCAACTCAAGACACGCGCACCCCATCGCGCCCAATCTCCTTGCGCGCCGCTTCTCCTTTGACAAGCCAGACACCGCATGGGTCGGCGATATTACCTATATCCCCACCGGCGAGGGCTGGCTCTACTGCGCTGTTGTGAAAGACCTTTGCACAAAGCAGATCGTCGGCTACGCCTTCTCCGACCGCATCGACACAAATCTCACTCTCGCCGCCCTCGGCATGGCCGTCCGGCGCCGCAAGCCTCTGCCCGGCCTCATCTTCCACTCCGACCGCGGCGTCCAATACGCCGCCTACGCTTACCGTCAGCGTCTCGCCAGTCTCGGCATCCGGCAAAGCATGTCCCGCAAGGGCGATCCCTATGACAACGCCGTGGCCGAAAACTTCTTCAGCTGCCTCAAGTGCGAGTGCGTCCATCTGCGCCATTTCGCCTCAAGGGCACAAGCCATGGCAGACGTCTTCGCTTATATCGAGACTTTTTACAATCCGGTGCGCCCGCATTCCTCTATTGGCTGGCGTCCTCCGAATGCCTTTGCGCGTGCCTTGTCTGAGCATCCCGCCGCCTGAGTGTGATACGACAAGATATCCTGCGTTTCTTTCTGTTTTTTCTTCATTTTTACTGTCCACGAAACCGGGAAGGGCACACTCTCCAGTGCCGCCACACCGGCTTCTGCGGTATCCTGGCCAAATACGTCCTTTGCAAGTCTGGCAAATTTCTCCGGCGCATCCTTTACGATATGGCGGTAATAAACGGGATGAATCACTGCCAGCCCCTGGCCGTGGTTGCAGTCGGTATAAGCGCCAAGCTGGTGTTCGATCTGGTGTGTCTGGAAATCTGTCAGGCGGCCGCATTTCAAAATTCCATTCTCCGCCATTGCAGAATCCCACATCAAGTTGCTCCGAACCTGCCTGTCGTTGATGTTTTTCAGCAAGCGGCGCATATTGACAACGGTATTGCGCATGACCGCCAGCGCCACATCATCGGAAACATTATCCTGGTCGGAATTACCGAAATATGTTTCCATGGCATGGCTTAAAGTGTCAAACGCACCGGAGAGGACCTGCATGGGCGGCACGGACATGGTATACGCCGGGTCCAGGACGGCGAATACGGGAGCGATGCCGAAAATGCCGCCCTTCCACTTCTTTTCTTCATGGGTGATGACGCCGCCCGCGTTCATTTCTGCCCCTGTGCCGGATGCGGTGACAACCGCACCTACCGGGATTCCTGCGTTAGGGAACTGACCCTTGCCGTACTCCATCTCCCAGATGTCTTCGTCCAGCAGAGCTTGTGCGGAAATCACCTTGCAGCAGTCGATCACGCTGCCGCCGCCCACAGCCAGAATGAAGTCTACATGCTGCTCACGGGCAATGGCCGCACCTTCCTGCACCTTTGCATAGGTGGGGTTCGGCATGATACCGGAAAAATCAATAATCGTTTTATCTGCTTGTTTAAGCAGCGCTTTTACTTCATCATAGACGCCATTCTTTTTGACGGAGCCGCCGCCGTAGGCAAGCAGCACTGTCTTGCCTTTCTTTCGAAGCTCTGTGCGGAAAGCCTGCGCCGCGCTCCCCTCACCAAAATACACCTTCGTCGGATAAGAAAAAGTGAAACTGTTCATGCTATACTCTTCCTTCAATCGTGAATCTTTCTGTTTGTACACATACGAACGAATTCCGGGTCAAAGTGTTTCACGGCAGTACCTGTATAACCTTGATCCAAAGAACTGATCCTCTGCATTTCATCATCGGTGAGGGTAAAATCCCAGATATTGAAATTCTCCTCGATTCGTTCCGGATGGGTGGATTTGGGGATCACCACTACTCCGCGCTGGATGTTCCATCGAAGCATCACTTGCCCCACTGTCTTTCCGTGTGCCGAAGCAATCTCCAGAAGGAGCCCCTCATGGAACGCGCCATATCGGCCGCCGCCAAGAGGCGCCCATGCTTCCGGAACGATATTGTACTTTTTCATAGTAGCCAATGCGTTCTCTTGCGTGAAATAAGGGTGAAGCTCCACTTGATTCACCATGGGCTGGATCTCGACAGTTTCGCAGAAATTCGTAAGGACGTGAGGATAGAAGTTGGACACGCCGATAGCTTTCAGCTTTCCATCCCTGTACGCGTCCTCCATAGCCCGCCATGCGCTAAAGTAGTCCTTCATCGCCTGATGCAGCAAGTATAAATCCAGATATTCCAGTCCTGTTTTTTCCAGAGAGGCGCCAATGGCAGCTTTTGCCATTTCGTAATTCTGCATATCCTGCACCCACATTTTAGAGGTGATAAACAGCTCCTCTCTGGTACAGATGCCTTCAGCAATGGCTTCCCGCACAGCTTCTCCCACGGCGTCCTCGTTGGTGTATGAAGCGGCAGTATCAATCAGGCGGTATCCTGTCCGGATCGCATCCAGCACAGAACGCTTACATTCCTCTTTATCACGAGCTTGAAAAACCCCAAAGCCCTCCATAGGCATTTTCAATCCGTTTTGCAGTGTTGCATATTCCATAATAGCAGCTCCTCCTTATTTTTCTTTTGCGGCGATTTCGTCAATGATGCTCATAGCATTCAGGCTGCGGGGATACCCGATATATGGCATGCACTGCTCCACGACACTGTAAAGTTTTTCTTTTCCGTTGCCCACGCCGAAATTTCCTGCCGTATGCCCGCGAAGCTGGTTTTCACAGCCTCCCTGTGCAAGAAAGAAACAAAAAGTGATCATCTCGCGTTCCTGGCCGTTCAGGCCGTTGCGGGTATAATAGTCTCCAAAGCAGTTGTCCGCCAGCCAGCGGTTAATGTTTCTGCGAAGCGCCGGGCCATCCGTTTGGCGCTTCGCCATATCGGGGCCAAACAGCTCCACCTGTTTGGCAAGCCCTCGCTCAAACCGGGTTTCCTCATTTGTGGATGCTTGCGGCGCAAGTGGCAGCCTGACGCCATGCTGCTCCATAATCCCGTTCGCAGCAATGAGAAAATCACAGGTGCGGCCGATCCCAAGATAGGCCGTTGCCTGATAGATGGTCTCCTTGATCGCAACGGGGTCAACCCCTATATTCAGTGCTGCGTGGAGCATGTTCTGAAATTCGCCCATGCCCTGGCAGCCAAGCAGGGCGCCAGGATACAAAGCATCCGTTCCTTTTCCGTGAGGATATTTGCATTCGCGGTTTCGTCCTGAGAAAAATTTGAGATGATCTCCACAAACTCAGGATCGGTCCGGCTCAAAGAAGAATTTACCCCTGCAAATAATCTTCGCGCTCTGCTCTCCGCGTTTTTGTTCATAAAAGCCATCCTTTTCTTATCTTATAAAGTTCGTCAAAACCTTTTCGTTGTCCGGGTGTGGAAGTCCATTCTCTCTTCCCAGGGCGATGCACTTTAACAGCCACGCCATGTTCTTCCCGATATTATACATGGTCATCAGCCCTTCCTTATCCTTTGCGACCTCCTCCGGCTGTGCGCCGTATACGTGGTTCCAATAGGTGGCGGAAACTACCGGCATAGAGCAGATGGTAAAATACTTATTGATAACGTCGAAAGAAGCTGTGGTTCCCGCCCGCCGGGCAGAAAGTACTGCCGCCGCGGGTTTAAACTGAAATGCCGCTCCGCCGGAATAAAAAGCCCTGTCCATAAAAGCCAACAGCCTGCCGCTGGGATGGGCGAAATAAACCGGAGAACCAAATACAAAACCATCTGCTGATTTTGCCTTTTCTACAAACTCATTCACACTATCATGGAACACACAACGCCCGGTTTCCCGGCACTTGCGGCAGGCAATGCAATCCGGCAGAGCTTCATTTCCGATAAAGAACTGCTCGGTTCCGATTCCCGCTTCCTGCAAGGCACGTTCCACTTCACACAACGCGGCATTGGTGCATCCCTTCTTACGGGAGCTGCCGTTTACAAGCAACACTTTCATTTGAATATCCCTCTTTTTCTCTTGCAATTTTGTTATTTCAATGCTACAATGCGTTTGTTTTAACCGCTTGTTAAGATCGATTATATTATACGGTAGTTACTATCGGTCAATAACCTTTTAAAATTTTTAATGACTTTTTGTAGACACAACCGGAGGTGTAAGTCTGTGTATACAATGATGCAGGTCTGCCGGGAACTGGATATGACCTACCAGACTTTGAAATTCTACTGCAACGAGGGGGTGATCCCGAACGTCAAGCGCGACCACAACAACCGCCGGGTTTTCGATGAGAAAGATGTAAAATGGATCAAAGATCTTACTTGCCTGAAAAAATGCGGGATGAGCATTCAGGAGATGAAAAAATATCTGGAACTGTGCCTGCAAGGGGAAGCTACCATTGTTTCCCGAAAAAAAATGCTTGCGAGAAAGCAGGAGGAGCTGCGGGCTTCTATTAAGGAATTGGAGGACAGCATTTCCTATATCGGCTGGAAGCAGAATTTTTATGACGAGGTCCTTTCCGGCAAACGTCCATATGTGAGCAACCTCATCCGGACAGCAGAAAAAACAAAAAATAATTAGTAATAATATGGTTTTAAGTTTTTTGCCAGCAGAAAGCTAATAAAACAGCGCGCGATCCTTGTTAAAAGGATTGCGCGCTGTTTTATTTGTTTTTGTTTCCCTTCCAGCTGCTCGTGCTAAGCGTTTTCCTAAAAAAGATATTTACGCCGCTTACAGAACTTCACAGAACAGCTCTGATAAAAGAGCATCGAACGTTTTGCCTGTACCCCAGACATGGGTTGTTGGCTGGAGGCGGTCTGCCTGCAGTCATGGCATCGCAGACGTCCGAAACAGCAAGGAGCCGTGGCAGATATAGGGTGTTTTCTTCCGCCGGACCGAAGGGATTCCCATACCGTTACACCGTTCATGGTGACACAGGCAGCAATCTGCCGCCGCAGTCCAAGTTCATGCTGCTTTTCGCTTCGTCTGTGGACAAAACCGCGTTAAGCGTGAATCGGATGCAACTTTCTGTCATCACACTATGAATCCTCGAAGGCTCCGGCATGCGCCGAAAATCATGCGCCGGCCGGTCGATTTTCTTGTTGAGGATGGCGGCTCGCTCTCTTCCCTGCCGGGTACCTTCCCTAAATCGGCGTACCGGAGGCTTTGATTTCCATCACCGGACTTCCGGTGCTTCGTCACCTTCTCCTTCATCGATGGCCGATTCCGGCCTATCCCGTAGTATCCTTATCATTCGATAGTCGTCGGTTCCAACTTGCTCCCCGCAGCGGCAGAGGTATCTGCATCAGACACATCCTTGCCGATGACACCAACGCCCCGACGGGAAAAGATATATCCGGCATACAAAGCATTCGCCGCAACAGAAGATATCGCAGGCCACAATCCACGGTCAAAAAATGCAGGCAGCACAGGATCGGATATATAGACGCCATAAAATAAAGCGTTTTTTCTTTCTCAGGTGCAGAGCACTCCAACCGTTATTCCGCACGATATGCGTGTGCCGCTTCAAATGTTTTTTCATAAAGGGTTCGGCCGTGAATGCCTGCTCCGCGGGCAGCGTATAGGAGCGCCTTTACGTCCTGATAATAGCCCTTGAACACGTCTGGGCCGCCATAGCCGTATTGCGCCGCCCCCTCCAGATAATCCAGATAGCGCCGGCAATAGCCCGCATCTTCGAAAGCGCGCTCGTCAAATTCCAGCTCAAGCCCCATCCCGTTCTGTCGTGCCAGCGCAGCAGCCGCAGGGATCTGCTCCGGCGGCGTGCCGTTAAAAAAGTGGTTGGGCTGCAGAATGGCGGAATCAAAGCCCAGATCCTTCCACCGGCCGAATCCGTGGGCGTTGAAAAAAGGGATCCACAGGAACCGCAGCCCTTGCGCATGGGTCAGCGCGGCGGCGTAGCGGATCAGTTCTTCCTGCGCATCGTCCTCGTGCAGCCAGTACAGTGCGCACAGCTCAAGGGCATCCGAAGCCGCAAACGGCTGATACCGTTCTTTCATTTGCTCCATATAAAGCCGGAGCGCTTCTTTCTGCGCTTCTGTGCCGGGAAAGCTCTCGCGGGAGGGGAACGGAACCATCAAAACAAGCTTTGCCCGCAGAGCATTATCTCCGGACATCCGCCTCGCGTCCAGAACGGCATCACGCAGCGCGGCAAGGTCGCCTCCGGGCGAAAAGGTCTTTTCCAAGTACCAGTTCCAGTCGTCCCAGGTTGATGCTTTGAGCGGGTCAGTGGCTTCAAAAAATTGACCGCCTTGCGGGCCGAGCAGGCCAAGGAACAAAAAACCGTCAAAAAAGCGTTCGGAAAAGCTGCCGTCGCGCCTTTGATACAGCAGGTACGGCAGGAATTCCTCCGGCATCCAATTACCGCGGTTTTGCTCGTAATAACCGTTGTAGATCAGCACCAGGTTGCGGATGCCAGCGGTTTCTTCACTCGGGGCTTGATATGTTTGCTTCATGTTGTGATTCCCTTTCTGCGTATTCTTTCGGCGTTATGCCGTATTGCCGGACAAACGCGCGCTTAAAGGAATATTCGTTGTCATATCCCACTTCAGCCGCCATCCCTTTGGGGGAATAACCGCGAAGGCGCAGAAGCTCCTGTGCTCTGCGCATGCGCCTGTCGGTAATATAATTATAAAAAGTGTCGCCCGTAGCGTTTTTAAAAAGCCGAGAAATGCTTGCGTTGGAAACTCCAAAAATGTCACTCAGCATATTGAGCGAAAGCTCCGGGTCAAATACATTTTCATCCACATATTCCACAAGTGACTGATTGATACCGACAGAGGTCGCCTCTTTTTTGCGCAGCGTCTGCTCGCAGATGCACAGCGCAGCGCGCTCCGCCATGCGAAATACCTGCGTGAGCGACCCCGCATATTGTGGTTCCTCAATCTCCAAAAAGGTTTCTGCCGGAAGCTTGGCTTCGAATATGATGCGGCGCATCGTTTCGTACAGCAGCGTCGCTACGCGCTGGATGAGCGTGTGGCTGAGATGCAGCGCTGCGTTTTCTTCATAAAGCTGACGCAGAATAGCCTGCGTGAGCTTGGCGTTGCCCTCGCGCATGGCGCGGATGAGTTGGCTCTCCCAGTCCAGCGGATAATAGTATTGCGCGCTGGGCCGTGCGAGTGTGACGCCAAATTTTGCGGGTTGCTCCTGCATAGTCTCTTTTTGCCTCCTGGTATGCCACGCTGATGCCCATCAGACCTTTGCGCGGGCGCGCCGCAAAACAGAACACTCCAGCTCTTGCTCGGCCAGCGCGTCATACAGAGTTTCTCCGAGGTCTACCGCCGCCTCGTCCCCGGGAGCACGGGAAAATTCCGCGATCACCGCTACATGTCCCTCGATGTTTTCCACAAGCTCACAATGCATTTGGCCGCACTGTGTGTGCTGCAGCGCCTGCTTGAGCGTCACCAGCAGCCGGATCTGGCGCTGCGCGTCCTCCGGCGCGCTGAGCCCGTCTTCTTGCTGCTGGCGGAACACCAGCACGATATACCAATATTGATAGGTAAACGGGATATCATGAAGATGCAGCTCTTCCGACACGTCTTCGGTAAAATAGCCCTTCAGAAGCTGCGCGTTCGTTTGGTCGCGCAGGGCGTGACGGTAGGAGGCCAGCGTATGCTCCAGCGTTTCGTTGTCGTCGTAGAGTTTGTCGACGCATGCCTCGATGGTATCGATGCCGCCGTCCAGGGGCGCCTTTTGCCGGGCGCGTTCGCTGGCCTTACGAATCAGGCGGTTGAGCGGAGAATACTGAAAGCTGGCCAGGCCGTACGCAAGAAAGACGCCGGCCAGAGAAAGAGCGATAAGGATAACCGCTCCCCCCAGGTTTTCTGTCAAAGGCGTGACAGCCGGCCGAAAAAACAGCGTGTAATTCAACATCATGTTTTGGCTGGGAAAGACTTCCTTATAAAAACCGGCCTCATCCGCCGCTCTTCCGTATACCAGATACGTCCGATCCTCCGTCCCTGTAAGAACAAAGCCCGCCACCTGCTCGCCGCATACGCGCCCAAGAAGCTTTTGCAGCGCGGCCTTGTCGATAAACACCATTGTCAAAGCACGCGGAGCGGCCAAAATGTCCATTTGCTGTATATAAACCAGATAACCGGTATTGGAGAATGCAAATTCGTTGGAGAGCAGCGGCCCGAACGCCTTTTCCCTCTGCAAAACATAATCCGCAAGGAAGCCGTCCGGCGTCTGAAATTTTCGAGCGGCGTACGCCTCATATTCCTCCGAAGAAAACCATCCCGCGCTCGATACCACAATGTCTTTTTGCGGATACCAAATCGAGATGCCGCGGATCAAATCAGTGGAAGCGCACAGAGCCGTCAGCGATTGGGAAAATTCCCGCTGCCTCAGCGGGCCGAATTCCTGCGCAAACACGTCGGTTTCCGACATGTATTTCTGCACCCATGTTGAGCTGCGCAAAAAATTTCCGGCCTCAATGGCCGAATCCCAGGCGTTGTCCACTACCTCAGCGATGCGCTTTCCCTGCGCTGTACGCTGTTGGTCCGCCGCCTGCTGGCGTTCGGCCTGCGTGGCCAAAACGACGACAACGGCGCCTGCCAGAAGCATACAGAAAAACAGAATAGCGTATGTAAAAAAATATCGCTGGAAATCCCTGGAATGCCAAAACGCACGGCGCATGATGTTTCCCCCTCAAAACAAATTCACGGCCAAGGCCGGTGCGCGGGATGGACAGCCGCGGCAAGCTTTATTGTAACATATTTCCAGGTTCGTGCCTCGCATGCTGCAAAGACGTCCCCCCCAAAATGCCGGCGGCAATAGCACATCCAACCGTGCCGCGTCTGCGGCACGGTTGGCAGAGATATGGAATGCCGGTTTTAAGAAGGCAGGTTCGCCAAATAGCGGTCATAACGCGCCTGTGCGATTTCAAGCATCTCCGACAGGCCCAACTCATCCAGCTTCTCAACCTCTTTTTCCAAATCAGAAAGGGGGATTTGGCCCAACGTCAGCTTTGTAGCAAGCTCCTGAGAGGCTGTATCGAGATTGGCCTGCAGTTCGTTGATCCGGTCGGACTCCTCCTTGGTTGGAAGGGCGAGGAAATTGTTGAGCTGATCCGGATATTTTTTGTCGTAGTCGATCAGCGCCAGCGTTACGTCGCGCTTGTAGTCGTCGCAGGTGGAAACCTGCTGGCGCATATCTACGGACTGTACGCGGGGCAGCACGCCGTTCCAGAGCATCGCACCTTCTGCGATCCGCTGCTCCCGCAGCTCGTCGCCGGACAAGCCGCAGGACGTCATCACGCCTTCCTCATCATAAGTAAAGTTGACGCCTTCCTCGCCGAAGGCGGTCAGCGTAGCATAGTCCTCGGAATAAACAATGTCCAGCAGCCGGGCAACAGCCTCCAGGTCCTTGCAGTCTTTTGTTACGGCATAGCGTTCCCATACCATTTGGCCCGGCTCAGACATCGACGCCGGCTCCACGCCGTCCACAGCGGGCAGCGGCATCAGCGGCGCATACAGCGCGTCCGGGGCGATGGCCTGAACCGTAGGCTCGTTCCACATGGCGTTGGTGTAATCCCACATGGCGGCGATTTTATTTTCCGCGCGCTTCTGCGTCAGCAGCTCATAATTGCCCGCGACGGCGGGGTCCAGAATGCCTTCGTTGACAAGGCTGTTAAGATATGCGAAATATGCTTTGACATTGGGGTTTTTCCAGGGAGTGACGATTTTATTTTGTTGGGGGTCCAGTGCGATGGTGCCCGTGGCAAGGTCGAACCACTGCGCAATACCCGTGCGGAAGGAGCTGGGGTCGATGAACAGTATCTCGTCCTGCTGCCCGTTGCCGTTCGCGTCCTTGGTGCGGAAATCACGCAGCATCTGTGTGAATTCCTCAAGGTTCTCCGGCTCGTCAATTTCCAGGGCATCGGCCCAGTCACGGCGGTACAGAATGCTGAAGCTGCCGTTGGCATCGTTGTTGTCACCGTAGTATTTGTTCTGCACATTGCAGAACCAGTACATATTGCCGTCCTCGGCCGTCGTCAGCGGACGCACGCTGGGGAAAGTTTTGTTGAACGCCTCCCGCGCGGGGCCTGCGGAATATTTATCTATGATTTCGTTGATCGGGATGATTAGGCCCTGTTCAGCCAGCGCAAGCAGCGCCGCGTCATCCAGTGTGTGTACCTTTACGATATCGGGCAGGTCGTTGCCGGAGGCAAGGCGCGTTTGCAGGATCACGGGATACTGTTCTGCGGTAATGACCTCCCATTCAACGTCCAGCTTTGCCTCGTCCAGCCAGCCCTGCAGGGTTTTAAAGGCACTGTATTCGCCCACCTCGTTCCAGTCAGTGCAGGGAGCCCAGCCCTCGGTTCCCATGATCTTCAGATGACTGACGCCATCCGCTGCAGAGGCAGAGCCGCTCGCCGGAGCGCTGCCGCCCGCGCTTGTGCCGGATGCGGCGCCGCATGCCGTCAGGGAAGAGACTGCGATGCAGCCCGCCAGAATGAGTGCCAACAGTTTCGATTTTTTCATGGTGTCCTCCTAATTATATATTTGTTTGCCGGCCCCTGTTCAGCCTTTCAGGGAGCCGAGCATAACGCCTTTGATAAAATATTTCTGGAAGAACGGGTAAGTGAAGATAATGGGAAGCGTCGTAAAGATAATCATGGAATATTGCATCTGTATCGCGGAGATCATCTGACGCATGGCGTTGCCGATATCGGCAGAGTTGAGCTTGGTAAGGTCCACCGTTTGCGCCACAAGAACGCGCTTCAGGTACAGCTGAAGCGGGTGCAGCGCCTGATCCGGCAGATACACCTGTGCCGAGAACCAGTTGTTCCACATGGAGACGATGGAGTAAATGGCGATCACCGCCAGAATAGGCTTTGCAAGGGGAAGATAGATCCGGAACAGGATCACCGCATCGCTTGCGCCGTCAATAAACGCAGATTCCCGGATATCTTTCGGAATACCCGTGAAATAGGTTCTTGTAAGAATGATATACCAGATGCTGAACGACGCCGGGATGATGATCGCGAAAATATTATTGTAAAGATGCAGACTGTTCATCACCAAAAACGTAGGAATCAGCCCGCCGCCGAAATACATGGGCAGCAGAACGAACGCTACGACGAATTTGCGCCCGCGCAGCTCCGGTACGGAAAGGGGATATGCACCCAGCACGCTGGTGATAAGAATCAATATTGTGGAAGACGCAGTGTATAAGATGGAATTCGCATAAGCGCGCCACATGTTGCTGTCGGTAAAAATCTTTTTATATGCCTCCAGCTCAAAACCGGTAGGCCATAGATAGACGTTCATCGCCATCACATCTTGCGGTTTGCTGATGGACATGATGAAAACATAGTACATGGGATACAGCGTGAGAACACAGATCAGGACGATGACGGCCAGGATCAGCGCGTCAACCATGCGGGAGCCTTCCTGAATATGGTTGTTGACACCCCGCCGCTTTTTCAGGAAAGAAGTACGAGCCATGCAAAGTCACCCTTTCTTTGTAAAATAAATTACCACAACGAATAGTCTGCGACCCTGCGTGAGACTTTGTTCGCCAGGAACATAAGGCCGAAGTTGATGAGCGAGATGAAGAGGCCCACAGCTGTGCCATAGCTGAAATTGCCTCCCACCAGGCCATAGCGGTACAGATAGGTGCCGATGACGTCAGCGTACTCATAAGTAGCTGGGCTGTACAGTAGAAGAATCATATCCGAATCCGCGTTCAGCATTCCGCCCACGCCCATAATGAGCATGACGACGATGGTCGGCTTGATGGAGGGCAGTGTGATGTGCCACATTTTGTGCCAGCGATTTGCTCCGTCCAGGCTGGCGGCCTCGTACAGCGCCGTGTCGATAGACGCCATCGACGAAAGATACAGGATACTGCCCCATCCGAAATTTCGCCATATATTAATGAGCGTGTAGACCATTGGAAAATACTGTGGCTTCATATTCAGAAGAAACGGCTCGCCGCCCAGCAGTACGATCAGTTTGTTGATAATACCGTCGCTGCTGAGGAATGAAAGCGCCATGCCCGCCACAACAACGCTGGAGATGAAATAGGGCAGATAGCTTGCTGTTTGAGCAAACTTTTTGAACTTTACCAGACGCAGTTCATTGATGAGCAGCGCAAACCCGATGGGGATCCAGAACGCTACACCCAAATTCAATGCGCTGAGCACCAGTGTGTTTTTGATCAGACGCCAAAAATATGGATTTTGAAAAAATGAGATGAAGTGCTTGAGGCCTACCCACTTGGTAGCACCGGTAAAGTCCAGAAACGGCATACCTAGGTACCAATCCTGAAAGGCAATGAGCAAGCCATATAAAGGCAAATAACAAAAAATAAAAATTAAAATCAGCACGGGAGCGAGGAGCGCATACAGTTGTAATTGCGTCTTCATCTTGTAATTCAGACGCGCCGGACGTCCCGCCGCCTTTTGCTCCGTTGTCTTTTGCACGGCTTGCCACCAACCTTTCGCAGCTTTGTTTTCCAAAATCAAGTTTACATGCCCCCTCCGGCGAAAGCAATCAACAAAATTTTCAGCAGGCAAGCAATATTTTTACCGCCGGAAAAACAATTTTTTCAGTAAAAAAATTGCTGCGCATTATTTTCGCGGCCAGCAATTCTTCCATTCCGTTGCATTATGCGGCCCTATTCCTATAATGGAATTAAACCACGGACAAAATGGTCTGAAGGAGGAAAAGACATGTCTGTTTCTGTCGCGATCATCACACGGGGAGAAAGCGATCTCTCCCGGCTTTTGCAGCGGTGCGACGGGGTGTCCACTGTCGTTTTTGCGCCGCATGCGCTGGGCCCGCACAGCCTGGATACATTTGACTGTGCCTGCGTTTTTGGCGGCACGCATGAGGAGCCGCTGGTACTGCCCGCCCGGAGCCGCAGCGCATTGGAAGCGTTTTCCGCCGCGGGCAAAAGGGTGTTTTACGAATATGCGCTCAGCTTTGCGCAGAACTACTGCATGCCGCCCGAATCCACGCGGTTCCTGCGCCTTGTGTGTGCGGACGGCGCATTCACCGGCATGCCGGAGGGGACGCTGCTGGACGAGCAGTGCAATTTCCGGTCGGCTCCTTATTATAAATGCCGCGGGGCGCGGCCTGTGCTCGTGTATAAAAAAGGATTGACGCAGCACGCATGCGAACCGCTCTCCGAAAGCGACAAAGAAGATCACACGGCTTACGGCGTCTGGTTTGAAACACCTACTACAGCGGTGTGCAGTTTCCGTCTGTGTAATTTTGTGCGGGCGCGCTTCGCTCCTGTCAGCGTGTGGCGGCGTGTAGTTGCTGCATTGGTGGAATGGCTTTGCGGCACGCCTGTAGAATTGCCTCCGGCCGAGCCGGCCTATACGCTGGGGCGGAGCAGTGAACTGGGCGCGTGCGCACAGGCGGCGTTGCACTGGTTTGAAGCATCCGGCACGCTCCTTGACGGCGGAAACGGCGGCGTGCTGGAGGGCCTTGGCACCGAGATTTATCCGGACGGCCATCAGAAAATCGCGTTTCCCATCCGTACGGACTGCTGCGGCGAAGCGGCGATGGCTTATTTTTTTCATGCGCTGGCTACGGGTGACGCAGAGAGCCGGGCACGTTCCGGCCGGCTGGAAGCTTACGTCTACGACGTAATGCAGGTCAAGACCGGGCGCTGTGCAGGCATGCTGCGCTGGACGGATGTCGCGTGGGAAGTATGCTATCAGGACGATATGGCCCGGGCCATGCTGGTAACGCTGCTCAAGGCGCTGTATGGGCAGGGACGTGAGTATCTGCCGCAATGCCGTATGGCGCTGGAGTTTTTGATGAATACGACCGGCCCGGACGGGCTGCGGCCGGCCCGCACGGACAATTTGAATATGACGCAGTCGGATTTTGAACGGCTGCACACGCAGAACGGCGCGTTTCCCTGCGCGCATTACAATGCGTTTTATCTTGCGTGTCTTTTGCTGTACGGAAAAATGGAACGGGACGCCCGGTGTCTGGAGGTCGGGGAGCGGGGCATGCGCTCTCTTCTGGCGGCCTATCCCAAAACAATGCGCGAGCAGAGCGAGACCGAGGAGCTTTGCCGCCTGCTTCTGCCTGTTTCATGGCTGTACTATGCCACGGGGAAGGAGGCGGACCTGGAAATGCTCTACACTGTCATCCGCAGCCTTGAGGCCGTGCGCCATCCTTCCGGCGCATATCTCGAGTGGGACAGCGACTATTCCGCCGCATGCAGCAGACAGGAGGGTGGCGAATGTTCACTGCTGAGCCGGAACGGAGACCCTGTGGCAGATCTGCTGTACAGCAACAACTGGGTGCCTATGGGCCTGATGCAGGCTTATTTCGTCACAGGAGACGAAAATATCTACGCTCTGTTCCTCCGCCATGCCGGGTTTCTTGCCAGCGCCCAGATCAGCAGCAGGAATGCAAAAATCAACGGCGCATGGGCGCGCGGATACGATGTGGATATGATGGAAGTGTTTGGGCTTCCCAATGACGTGGGCTGGGGCCCTTGGGCGGTGGAAAGCGGCTGGACTGTGGCGGAAATCACGGCCGGACTATACAGCGGGCTGCTGAAAGATAAGTTAAAGGAGTTTTACCGATGAACACTGTGAAAATTGATTTATGCGGGCTCCCGGACGAACTGCGCAGCGGTCTGGAAAAACTGTGTATGCACGAGGGATTTCGTTCCGGCACGGACGGAATACGGCTTTCTGCCCGCCGGGGCGGAGCCTTTTCCGCCGAGTTCGACGGACAGACCCTGCGGGTGGAATACTGTGAGCCGGTACAATTTTTCCGGGCGCTTTCTTACCTTAAGAGGGCGGACCATCGGCGCTTTGCGCTGCATCGCCAGCCGGTGTTTGAGCACAACGGGGTGATGCTGGACTGTTCGCGGAACGCTGTTCCCCGGGTGGAGGCCGTGAAAATGGTCCTGCGCAAAATGGCTCTGATGGGTCTGAACACCCTGATGCTGTACACCGAAGACACCTATGAGGTACCGGAGCAGCCCTATTTCGGCTATCTGCGCGGCCGGTACAGCGTTGAAGCGCTGCGCGGGCTGGACTCCTATGCAGCTGCTCTGGGCATTGAGCTGGTGCCCTGCATTCAGACGCTGGCGCATCTGGAACGTGCGCTGCACTGGCCGCAGGTAGACGCAGCGCTGCGGGACACCGAGGATATCCTGATGGTGGGGGAAGAAAAAACCTACGTATTCATCGAACAGCTGCTTCGTGCCGTAAGCGGGACATTCCGCACCCGGCGGGTACATATCGGTATGGATGAGGCCTGGTCGTTGGGGTTGGGAAATTACCGCTTCAAAAACGGCTTTGTCCCGTCACATCAACTGATGGAACAGCATCTTGCCCGCGTGTGCGCCATCGCACAGAAATACAGTCTGCAGCCGATGATATGGAGCGACATGTACCTGCGGGCGGCCTCGCCTACGGGAGGTTACTACGATGCTCCCGGGCAGCTGCCTGCGGATGTTCTGAGCGCGGCGCGGCGGGATGTCCCCCTCGTTTATTGGGACTACTACCATAACGAGCAGCCGGTGTACGAGCATCTTCTGCACGTCCATGCCCAGTTTGGTGCTCCCGTGGTTTTTGCGGGCGGGCTTTGGACATGGGTGGGGCCCGCACCCGCTGTGGATAAGATGCGCGCGTCTTCTCTTCCCGGGCTGCACGCCTGCGAGACGAATGGGATACGCTCCGTGTTTGCCACCGCCTGGGGCGACAACGGCGGCGAGGCCAATTTGCTGACAGCGCTTTACGGCATGCAGTTGTATGCTGAGTACGATTACACCGGAGATACGCGGCCGGACGTTGTGGACGAACGGTTTCGCGCCTGCACCGGAGAAGACCCGGCCGCCTTTGCGTACATGGGAGATTTCAACACCCCTCCAGGCGTCGCCGCCAAAAGCGAAGATCCTGTGAACGCCGCCAAGTTTTTGCTGTATGAGGACCCTCTGGTGCCGCTGTTCGCCGCCGATACGGCGGGCATGTCCTTTTCCGGGTTTTATGCGGATCTTGCGCGTAAATATGAAAACTTCTCCAGTGACTCGCCGGAATTTGAGGCGCTGTACCGGTTTTATGAGCAGCTTGCCCTTTTGCTGGAGCTGAAATGCCGCTGGCGGGAGCAGGCACCCCGAGCGAAGGCCGGTACCGCTTCTGTGCTTGCGCAGCTGGCCGGAGCGTGCGCACGGCAGACCCTGTGCTGCAAGCGCGCCTGGGAGGCTTTGTGGGACTGCACGAACAATCCCTTCGGGTTTGAAGTTATCGACCTGCGCCTGTCCGGCCTTGCGGGGCGGTTCGATACCGCGGCGCGCCGGATGGAACGCTTTGCAGCGGGTGACGCCTCTGCGCTGGAGACGCTTTTCAGCCCGAAGCTGCGGTATCTTACAGATAGCGCCGGACATTTTTCCGGCTGCTATTCCTGGACCGAATGCATTTCTGCCTGCCGGATCTGAAAAGGAGGAGTATGATGGAACAACCGATCACCGCCGTTATCGGCGGACTGGGCGTAAGGGGCTATGAGGTGTACGCTTCCTACGCGCGCCGCAATCCCGACAAAATACGCATTGTAGCCGTTGCAGACCCGGACCCGGCCAAGCGCACAGCCGCGCGGGAGGCTTTCGGCCTTGCCGAAGAAAGCTGTTATGAAAGCATGGAAGCTCTGTTGGAAGCGCCGCGCCTGGGCGATGTGGCCGTCATTGCCACACAGGACCGCCAGCATGTCCGGCATGCTGTCCCGGCGATGGAAAAAGGGTATCACCTTCTGCTTGAAAAACCCGTCTCGCCCGATTTGCAGGAATGTCTTTCTTTGCGCGGTGCCGCTCACAGATACCAGCGCATCGTTGCAGTAGCTCATGTCCTGCGTTATACGCAGATATTTTCCACTGTCAAGCAGCTGCTGGATGCCAATGCTATCGGCCGCCTGATTCATATGGATCTGATTGAGAATGTGGCATACTGGCACTTCGCTCACAGCTATGTCCGTGGGAACTGGCGCCGGGCCGGGGAGGCAAGCCCCATGATCCTTGCAAAAAGCTGTCATGATCTGGATCTGCTGCGGTGGCTGGCCGGAGACACCTGCATTTCACTTTCCTCGGTAGGCGGGTTATCTGTTTTCTTTGCACAGAACGCGCCGAAAGGCGCAGCCCGGCGCTGTACAGAGTGTCGTGTCCGCGGCGATTGCCCCTATAATGCCGTGCAGATCTATATGGACAACGAAAAGACAGGCATTCTACACGGCAATACAGAGTGGCCCTGCTCGGTGCTGGACGTGCACCCCACACCGGAAAACGTCCGCCGAGCGCTGGAGCAGGGGCCATACGGACGCTGCGTATATGCGTGTGACAACGATGTAGCGGACCATCAGTGCGTGAGTATGGCTTTTGCCAACGGTGTTTGTGCCACTTTTACCGTCACGGCATTTACGGCCGATTGCCGCCGCAGCCTACGGGCGATGGGCTCGCTGGGCGAGTTGGAGATCGACATGCTGCGGAACTGCATTTTTCTGCACCCTTTCGGCAGACCTGTTCAGACCATCCGGTTGGACCCCGTCCGAGACAAATTCGCAGGACATGGCGGCGGCGACGACCGTCTGATGGACGCTTTTGTAGAGATGCTCCGCACGGAAGGCACCGAACCGCTCACTTCCATCGACGTTTCAATCGACAGCCACATCATGGCGCTGGCCGCGGAAGCCTCGCGGCTGCACGGTGGAAAAAACATCGTGCTTTCAGAATTTGCCGCGCAGGTATGACTCCGCACAGAATTCCTGTGATCCTGTATTTTACGAAAAATATCCATACACAAAAATAACGCGCCGAAATAGATCGGCGCGTTATTTTATTTTTGTCCGCCCGTTGCACGGTAAAAAATTATCGTACTGTCCGCACAGGCCGTAACGGCTGCCGTCAAGCGGACCAAGCTGTCGGCTGTCTGCACCTCATTTGTGTGAAGCCTTATATAAACTCAATAAACTTCAGCCGTTCCTCGGCGGCCGAAGCAGCAAGAGAAACGGCGTATTTCCGGTTTTTGAAAAACAAATCGCAGTCTTTCCTGAACACCCTGTGTCCGGAGGCGCCGCTTTTCCCCTGCGTCTGGCGCAGGCCGCCATTTTGTCCCTGTCGTATTACAGCACAAGGGACGGTGCGGTATAGACGCGGGCGGCCAACTCGCTGTTGAGCATGTACAGCCCCTTCGCGTCGCTCCCAAACAACTCCATCTTGGTGATCAGGTCAGCGGCGTTTTTCTCTTCCTCGCCCTGCTCCTTTACAAACCAGTCCAGAAACTGTACGGTGCGGTAATCCTGCGCCGCTTGTGCCGCTGTGTAAATGGCGTTGATGAGTGCGGTAACATACCGTTCATGCTCCAGCGCTGCGGCCAAAGGGGCCTCCAGCGAAGCAAATGCCCCGTCCGGCTTGCCGACGGCCTCCAGTATCACCGGCTGGCCGTTGTTGTGCAGATACTGATAAAACAGCATCGCATGGTCCTGCTCCTCCTTTGCCTGAACCTGATACCAGTTTGCAAAGCCGTCCAGACCCTTAGACGCATAAAAATTGGCGATGTCCAGATAAAGATAAGCCGAATAAAACTCCTTGTTGATCTGCTGGTTGAGCAGTGCAGAAACAGTTGCTTCCATGACAATACCCTCCGTTCAGCGGCGGCTCCGCCGCTCCATAATTAGTTTTCACTAACCACAGTATAGCACGGCAGCGGACGGTGTCAATCTCTTTTCACCTTTTCGTCCGGCCTTGCTCCCATTCTTTTGAAAGCACAGAAAGCGTGCCGCATCCCAAACCGGATGCGGCACGCTTTTTTCGTTTCAGGCCATTCATTGAGGCGGAACTCCGTCTGCGCTGATGCCGCGCAGAAATGCATCGAATAAAAAACGCGCCATAGCCGGGGCCTCCACACCGTATTTCAGCGACAGAGGCGCGCGGTCTTTTCCCAGGCCGATGAGTACATACACCGCTGTATACGTGGCGCTGACGGCGGTGAGTTGCGCGTCCAACCCGGCCCGCAGGGAGCCATCGTTAAAATTCTCGCATAAAAATCGTGCGGTGTCGCCGGAGCCGAAATCTCCCGGCCGGAACATCCGCTCGTAAACAGCGCTGCCACGCCGCGCCGTTTCCGCCTGATAGGTTTTTTCAAACAGGTCGAAAAATAAAAGGAAATCCGGGTCCAGTTCAAACCGGCGGGCAAGCTCCTCAAAATACACGGAAAAGCGTTCCAGGGCGTGAGCGGACGCGCCTCCGCCCGCGCCAGCAGTGCGTTTCCAAATGTACGCAGCGCTTGGCGGTGGATGGCCCACAGCAAAGATTCCTTATCGGGGAAATATTTGTAAAGCGTCGCGCGCGCGATACCGCAGCTGTCCGCCACTGCGCTGAAGCTTACGCGCTCGATCCCTTTTTCCACAAACAACTGCCGCGCCGCACGCAATATCTGCTCATACTGCCGCGCATTGTGCTTTTCATATTTCATCTGTGGCACGGTGTGCCGCCTCCCTCTCTTCCGTTCTTCTCCCAGTATACCGCAGACACCCCGGGCAGAAAAATCATGTATGTAAACCACACGCCCGTTCTTTGTAAAGTTCCGATAAAGCCTCTGAAAACTGTCCATTTTTGACCGGTTTTCCCACGGAATTGCGTTCTTTTTACATGGCTCTTACATGTTCTGCGGAGAAAGCATCGGGGTCTATCTTGTAGAATATGCACAGTGAAAAGAAACAAGATTCAACAAAATGACGGAACAACCCGTCTAAAAGGAAAGGATGGAAATAAGTGCCACAAACGAATGAATGGCTTTTGTACCGGGCGTCCGGGCAGCTGCCACGGGGCTTTCAGGGGCACATCTCTTACACAACGCTTCTGCCGGGGGAACTGCGCGCCCTGCGCGTGGTGTTCACCTTTGACAAGCGCGAACCGCAGCAGGAGCCGGACACGCTGCGCGCGGGCTGTATGGCCGCTGCCGCACAGAACCTGCCCGAAGGTACGCCCGTGCCGGAGGCGTTGGCGGAACATCTTTGCACGATGCCCAAGGGCGAAATCAACGTCTCGCTGTTTTTGAACGGTGCGTGTGTGGGCAGCGCTCACCGCAACCAATTGACAAAGGAAATGCTGCTCGCACCGCAGGGCTCATCCGAGGGCTTTGTAAACTGTCGTCCCACAGGCGTACTGCGGGTGGTGCTGCACGTGCTCAACGTTCTCAACGACGAGACAAACTACACGCTGCGCCTGGAGGAGGTGGCCGAATGAAATTCATAAGAGCAGAACTGCACAACCATTCCACAGAATCGGACGGTGCGCTTTCTGTGGAAACACTGGCTGCATACGCCGCGGAAAAAAACTTCGGCGTGCTGGCCCTGACAGACCATAACACCACTTCCGGCCATGCAAAGGCCTATGACGCCATCCGGCGGGCGGGATACGCGCTTGCGCTTTTGCCGGGCGTGGAGATAACCACATTTTTCGGCCACATTCTGGCGCTTGGGCTTGTACAGATGCCGGACATCACCACACTGGACCCCCGTGCGCCGGAGCCTTTTTTTGCAATGCTGCGCACTGCGGGCGCGCGTGCCGTGGGCATCGCACACCCGTTTTCCGTCGGCAGCCCGCTGTTCATCGGCTGCCGTTTTGACATGGAAATGCACGACTGGAACGCAGTGGACTATATCGAGGTCTTTAACACCTCTGTTTCGGAATCCGGCATGGGTGCGCACCCCATGGCAGAGGCGTTCATCGGCAACAGCCGGGCGCTGGCGCTGTGGGAACGGCTGGTGCTGAAGGGACAGCGCATCGCGGCCGTCACCGGAAAAGACCTTCACAGCATGCCCCGGGATGCGGAGGTATTCACCACCTACGCCATCGTGGACGAGGCCTGCACGCTGAACGCGGCAGACGCGGTACTGGGCGCGGTGCTGCGCCGGCAGACCATCGTCACAAAAGGGCCTCTGTTCACCGCGCACAGCGAAAAGGGACGCGTAACAGTAATATTCGACAACACCTCCGGCTATCTGGACTGGGCACCGGCGCAGGCCGCTGCCCCGGTGCTGGAGCTGAGGGACAGCACCGGAGCAGTACAGCGTGCCGAAACAGACCTGCGCACGCCGCTCTCTCTGTCCCTGGCTCCGGGCGCGCGCAGCGCCGTGCTGAAGCTGTATGCCGGCGCCTGCGCGCCGGTACACCTGTTGGCCGTGGGGGCGCCGCTTTATCTTGACAAGGAGGGAAACGGATGAGACGCCTTTATTTTTCGCTGGGCAAAAACAAATTCTGGGAATATGTTCTGCTTGCGCTGTTTCTGCTGTTTTTTTACGGACCGCTAATGAATATGCTGCTGCTTTCGTTCGCCGGAGATTACGAGTATCCCGATGTCATCCCCCGGAGCTACGGATTCAAATGGTGGGATTATGTGCTCTCCAAGGCACAGCTTGTACAATCCATCGGCACATCGCTGGTGCTGGCTGTTGTTGTAACGCTGCTCTCGCTGGCCGTATGCCTGCCCGCCGCCTACGCACTGGCACGCTACCCGTTCAGGGGCCGCAGCGCCGTGCGCCTGAGCTTTCTTCTTACCAACGCATTCCCCAAAATGGGCATCTACACAGCCATGGCCGTCATCTTTTATAAGCTGAACCTTATCGGCACATTTGCAGGAGTGGTGCTGGTGCACATCGTAAACACGATGATGTTCATGGTGTGGATTCCTTCCGGCGCGTTCCGCACCGTACATATCCAGCAGGAGGAAAGCGCCCGTGACGTGGGCGCTTCGCCGCTGCGCACGTTCCTTATGGTTACGCTGCCCATGGCCAAGCCCGGCATCATCGTGGCTTCACTGTATACGTTCCTCGGTTCCATGGAAGAGGCGCAGGGTTCGCTGCTCATCGGCCTGCCCAACGTGCACACCATGCCCAGTGAGCTGTATGGCATCATCATGTCCTTCCCGGATACCGCGGGCGCGGTATTCGCGATGATCCTGCTGGTGCCGTCCATCCTGCTGCTCGTCGTCTTCCGCAAATATCTGAGCGCCGACGCCCTGTCCAACGGGCTGAAAATGTGACGCGCCCTTCGCAAAGGAGAAAACATGGAAATGAACCTTCCCGTTATCAAGCTGGAGACCCGCAATCTCACCAAAAAGTTCAGCGCTACCGAGGGTGTAGCCGACATCAGCCTCCAGGTGTATGAACACGAGCTGTTAACGCTGCTCGGACCATCCGGCTGCGGCAAAACCACCATCCTGCGCGCCATCGGCGGCTTTAACAAGATCGATTCCGGCAAGATTTTGCTGGACGGCGCCGAAGTACAGGGCCTGCCGCCCGAAAAGCGTCCCACCGGTATGGTATTCCAGAGCTACAACCTGTGGCCGCATATGACCATCTACGAGAATATGGCATTCGGCCTGAAGCTTCGCAAAACGCCCAAAAAGGAGATGGACGCGCAGATCGCGGAGATGCTGGCACTTGTAAAAATGAGCGGCAGCGAAAAGAAATACCCCACTCAGCTTTCCGGCGGCCAGCAGCAGCGTGTGGCCATTGCACGCGCACTGGTGCTCAGGCCCGCCGTACTTCTGCTGGACGAGCCGTTTTCGGCACTGGACGCCAAGATCCGCGGCCAGATGCGCGAGGAGCTCAAGCGCATCCAGCGCGAGGCCGGGCTGACTGTCATCTTCGTCACGCACGACCAAGAGGAGGCCATGGCCATCTCCGACCGCATTGCCGTCATGAACCAGGGTGCCATTGAACAGCTGGACAGCCCTACCGAAATTTACGACAACCCGCACAGCCGTTTTGTGGCGGGGTTCATCGGCGAGATGAACTTTTTGGACGAAGGCGGCGCGGTGCTCGCCGTGCGCCCGGAGGATATTGCTCTGCGTTCGGCCTCCGGCGCGGGCATGGCGCGTATTGAAAGCGTGATGCCGCTGGGCCATTACACACAGATCATCCTTGTGCGCGCAGACGGCGCACGGCTGAAGGTTTTCATTCCCAAGGAACAGGCACTGGGATATATACCCGGCCAGACAGCGGACTATTCCTTCACGCGCTTCAAGCAGTTCGGCGCGGCACAGGCCAGCGCCTGAAGTACTTCCGGGCAAAACAGCTTCGGCTGTTTTCCGCCGGAGCGGAAAGCCGCCCCGGCAATAAATAAGGATTTTATCGTAATCTCATAGGAGATATGGAAGGGAGAAACATTCATGAATCGATTCATCCAGAAGGCGCTGTGCGCCGTCGCCGCCTGCGCTCTTGCGCTGAGCCTTTCCGCCTGCGGCAGCACTTCCCCGGCCACGGGCGCCGCAAGCGCGGACGTTCCTACCGTCACCATCTGGGGTTATGGAGGCCAGGAGGTGCGCGAAGCGCTGCAGGCCGTTGCCGACGCACACAACGCAGACCCCGCCTATAATACCAAGGCCCGGGTGGAGATCCAGTTCGTCGTCTCCGGCACCAGCGAGCAGAGCCTGCCCGACCGCCTTGCCGCTGCCTATCAGGCAGGCGAGACCGACACCGATTTTGACATCATTGCCCTGGACGACAGCGGGATCTCCGCCATTCTGGCCCAGACGAGCGAAGATTTTTTCATCCCCATCGACACCTCGAAGATCCCCAACTATGAAAATGTCGTATTCAAGGACAATATCGTAGGCGATACCTTCATCCCCTACCGCGGCACAGCCGTGATGCTGGCCTACAATTCCGAAACCGTGGAAAATCCGCCTGCAACGGCGGACGAGCTGTATCAATGGATCAAGGACAATCCCGGCCGTTTCGCCTACTGCGACCCGTCCACCGGCGGCTCCGGCTATACCTTTGTAACGACCGCCATCTACAACCAGCTGCCCGACGAAGCACGCATGTCCCCGGACACCAAATGGGAGACCGAACACACCGCCGAGTGGGACAACGCCTTCGCCCTGATGGCCGAGCTGCACCCTTATCTGTACCAGACGGCGGGCAAGGTACAGTACCCGATGAAGAATGCCGGTTCGCTGGACCTGCTGGCCACAAAGCAGATCGACATGACGCCCGCGTTCGTGAACATGGTGCTCAGCCAGAAGAATATGGGTACGATGCCCGAGTCCATCAAGCTTCAGCCCATCGAGCCCGCCTTTTCCGGTGCGCTGGCCGGCTTCTGCATCCCGAAAATCGCCAAGGATCAGGAGGCCGCGCTCTCCGTCATCGACTACTACCTGAGCTATGAGGCCCAGGCCATCGGCTGGAACACCATGTATGCTTCTCCTGTCGTGGACACTGCCAAATTGGAAAATCTGGACCACGCCGACTGGCTGGAGGAGACCAATATGGACGAGCTGCGCTATTTTTCCATCGGCATGATACAGAAAGATATCGTGGTACGCTGGGCGGAAGAGATCGCGCCGCTGGCACAGTGAGGCCGCGCATATGGCAAACCAGAAAAAACACAGATGGCTGCCGTACCTGATGGTTCTGCCCGCGTTTTCCATTATGGTTCTGGTGGTGGTCTTTCCCATCGTAAACACAGTGGCCCGTTCCTTCCGAACAACGGACGGGCGGTTCACGCTGGACAACTATGTCTATTTCTTTACCAGCGCCGAGGCGCTGCAAAGCCTGCTGTTCACCCTCGCCGAGGCTCTCACCGTCATGGCACTGAGCGTAGTGCTCAGCTTTCTGCTGGCACTGTACCTCCGCTTTTCCAAAAGCCCCGTCAGCCGCGCGCTGGGCAAGCTGTATCTGCTGCCCCGCTTCATCCCGGGTATCGCCGCAGTGTACGCGGTGATGAATGTCATCAAGGACTCCGGCAGCATCAACCGCATCGCCGCAGCCTTCGGCGTCGATTACAAGCCCGGCCTGCTGTATGACCTAAAAGGCATCATTCTTTCAAACCTGTGGTTCTGCATTCCCTTTGCCGCCATGATGATGAGCGCCGCGCTGTCCAGCGTCAACGATTCCTATGTGGAAAGCGCGCGCGACGCCGGATGCTCCTGGCGGGATGTTCTGTGCCGCATCATTCTTCCGCTGACATACAAGGACGTCATCGTCAGCGCCACCTTTATCCTTATGGGCCAGGTGGGCGCGTTCACGATTCCCTACCTGACAGGCCCCAACAATCCAAAAATGCTGGGCATCCTGCTGTACCAACAAACGGGCACCTACATGAATTATGAACGTGCGGCCGCACTTTCGGTGCTGATGTTCCTCATCTGCCTGGGCGGAGCCATTGTATACATCCGTTCGAACATGAAAGAGGAAGTGTGGGAAACAGGCAAATAATTTGCCCCACGGAACATGCAAAGGGCGGCCCGGCATACCGCCGGACCGCCCTTGCCGTTCCTCATCAACAAAAAGGAGTTTTCGATCATGGAGCAGACGATTTGTGTCAACGCCCCTCTGGCACTGGCCGGTACGCGCAACACCCGCGAATTGGGCGGCTACCCCGCCGCCTGCGGCAGGAAGACGCGCAGGCACGCCTTCCTGCGTTCCGACGGGCTTTCCGGACTGACGGACAAAGACGTGCAGATGCTGCTGGATTACGGCGTATGCTGTGTGGTGGACCTGCGCAGCGAAAGCGAGACGGCCGCCGCTCCCTCCCGTCTTGCAGACGTACCCGGCGTGGATTATTATTCCATCCCCATGCTGGACGAGGCGGCGAGCCAGGGCTTTACGGGCGGAATGCCTGAGCGCATGGGCGATGTATACGTGAAGCTGCTGTCCGGCCGCGGCGACGCATTTGCACGGATAATCCGCATTTTTGCACAGCACAGCGGCGGGACGGTGCTGTTCAACTGTACCGCCGGAAAAGACCGCACGGGCGTGACGGCCATGCTGCTTTTGCTGCTTGCGGGCGTGCCCTGCGAGATTGTCGTTGCCGATTACAGTGTAAGCGAAGCCAACATGCAGGAGATCTTCAAACAGCAGAAGGCCTGGCTGGAAAAAACTTTCGGCGTCACCCCGCCGGATGCGGTATTCTCCTCTGCGCCGGAGGAGCTTGAAACGGCGCTGGCCTATCTCGCGGAGCACTACGGTACCGCGGAATCGTATCTGCTGCAGGCCGGTGCCGCGGCGCAGGATATTGCTGCTGTGCGCAGCATGCTGCTGGGCGAAGCCTGTGCCTGACGCACGAAATACACGAAAGGCCGGGCGCCGCCTGAACGGAACTCCGTTCGGGCAGTGCCCGGCCTTTTGTTTTCTGTTTTTCCGCGCAGGGCTATTCCGGCCGCAGCCCGCCGCGCAGCAGATGCTCCAGCAGCGCCCCGCATCCCTCGCACACATCGGCGTATGTTGCGTCAAAATCTCCGGTATACCAGGGGTCGGCAATATCACGGGGGTGAGCGGAGTAATCCAGCAGACGGTACATTCTGCGTTCCGGGTCGCCGCCAAAAATGCGCCGCATGTTGGACAGGTTGTACGAATCCATGCCCAGCAGCAGGTCCCAGGCCCTGTAATCGTCCGGGCGCAGGCGTACCGCGCGCTTATCCGCGCAGGAAATGCCCACAGCCCGCAGCTTTTCCCGTGTGCCCTGGTGCACAGGGTTGCCCAGCTCTTCACCACTGGTAGCGGCGGAAGCCGCGTGGAACAGAGCCCCCATGCCACGTTTTCCAGCCATCTCCCGAAACACAAATTCCGCCATGGGCGAACGGCAGATGTTGCCGTGGCACACAAAAAGTATTTTTATCATCTTTTTATAACTCCTCATAAGTCCTGTATTTCTTCTCAAATGCTTGATATTACAGGATTTTTCGCACTTTTTTGTGCAGCCTGAGCTTCCACCTGTTTTGAAGATATCTTCTCGAATATTCTCAGGATTTCTCATATTTTTTCCTGCAATATTGGTAAAGGCGTTGGTAAAGAAAGCTGCTTTACCAACGGGCAATTTTAAGCGTTCGCCACACGCAGCAGTTCATCTTTGGCGTCATCAAACTTTACATGGGTGTAAGTATTCAGCGTTACGCTGATGTCTGCGTGGCCCATGATGTACTGCAATGTCTTGGGGTTCATCCCGGATTTTGCCATATTGGAACAGAAGGTGTGCCTGCACACATGAGGGGTTACTTTCGGCATCTGGATGCGGTAAATCTTGTTATACTTCTGGACAATATGCTCCATGTACTTCTCCCAATGAAGCGCTACCATGGGCATATCGTTCTTGTCCAGAAACAGAAAACCAACGTACCCATCCACCATTGGCTCCGTTTTGGGGGCCACACGGTTGGCGATGATCCGGCGAAAGCAGGATGCTACCTCCTCGGTCATTGGAACATAGCGTATGCCGCTTTCTGTCTTTGGCTGCTGGATCACATACTCCATCTGTGATGTTCTCTGCAACTGATGATCTACCTTGATACGCATTTCCTCAAACTCAACATCCTGGATCGTAAGTCCACAGAATTCCGAGATACGAAGTCCTGTGTGAAAGAGGATATAGATTCCGTCGTAGTATCTGCTGAAATGCTTATCCTCTTTGATAAACTTCAGAAGATCCCGTTCTTGTTTCCGGCTGATAGCTTCTCTCGTCACGGAGTCATTGACAACTACCGATACCAGCTCAAAACCGAACGGATTCTTGCGGATCAGGTCATCATCCACTGCCATCTGGAATGCCGGTCTGAGAACGCCTCGAATCGAATGAATCGAGCTATACCCTCTGCCGTCCACCTTCTGAAGCTTGATGAGCCATGCTTTGGCATCCGACAAGCGCACCTTGTCAATGCGTAGCCTGCCGAACGACTCTTTTTTCAAGATGTTAATCACCGTCTTGTAGCCTGCGACCGTATTATGACGGACGCCGGTTTTCAAAGACACATACTTTTCCACCAGTTCCAAAACCGTGAGCTTTCCACCGTTGGTTACGATGTGATCGAACAGGTCGGCTTCAATCTGTTTTTCCTTTTCTCTCAGGGAAGGCTCTCGCTTTTTCCCCTTGGGCATAGGATCATTTTTATCCAGCCGCCAGTTGTACACATTTTGCTCTTTGCCATCCTCGTCCAGATAGCGAAACCGATACCTCCCATCCTTGCGCTGATACTCGCCTTCACGCAAAATCCGATTGCGATTGTCTCATCTTTTTTCACTCATTGAAATCTCTCCTTTAAAAGAAAGGAGAGCCAGACTTGCACTCTTATCATAGCACAAATTTGGCTCTCCGCATAGCTTTGCTGTGAAAGATCGGTGATTCGTCATTTATCCTTATAAAAAGCTGTCACACAGCAGTGGCCTGATCCAGATATATCTCAAATTTTTCCCGTTTGATCAAAGCACGGTTTCCATTCATCACATAAAAATCCTCGTTGGGATGCTCATCGATCAGCATCCGCAGTTTCCCCTCTCCGATATGATAATATCCGGCGGCTTCCTCAATGGTCAGCGTATAGCGCCGCCAGACCGGAATATCTAAACATTTCTTACTACAAGTCATCGCTTTTTCATTTTCCATAGGCTACCTCCATAGAGTGACAGGCCAGCGGGCAGCATACTGGCAACGAAGTCCGGCAACGAACCTCTGAAAACCTGTAAACTACCGTCTGACCTACAAATCTTACTTTATCAATTTTCTTGAAAAATCTCGTTGCTTTCGTTGCCGGTGATAAAAATAGATAGTAGAAAATGCCTTATTTACAGGCTTTTTCCGTATCCAGACCGGAAAATCCCCGGCAACGAACCCGGCAACCAAGTGGCAACCAGCCCGGCAACAGACCACCATTTTCAGGCGATCCACTCCTTCGGAAGTTCCAGCTGGCGGCATTCTTCCTCGGTCAACTCCACAAATCCATCTTCGTTGCCGGACAGTTCGTTGCCGGAAACGTCCCGTTCCCAACCCTTCTGCCTGCCATATCCGGCGAACATCCTCGGATTGGAGAACGGCTTCCAGCCCGTCACCATTTCCTCCACATAGTCGCTCTCGTCCGCACCTAAGAAATGATTGAAGACAGGAGCGGATGCGGGGCGTCCCGTCCCAGGTAAGGCCGTTCAGCACGTCCTGTATGGGATGGTAGCAGTTCTCATTCGCCACGATGGAGAGCGCCGCCGTCATCTTTTTCTCGCTGGTCAAGCCGTAGTTCTGCTCAAAATAGAGAAGCAGATACTTCACATCCGTATCCGTCAGGGCGCTGGTATTCCTGCGCCAGCCCAAATCCCGCACAATGTCCACCCGGTCAGTCAGGAGGTTCAGGCGGATTGCCCCACGCAGGAGAGGGTCATGGCAGAACACCGTCCGGCAGTTGCCGATGGTATTGGCGGGCTGGCCCTTTTCCGTGACGGAGAGGCTTTCCCGCACCTCGTCAACGCTCTGCTCCGGCGCTAAGGCTTCGGCTGCGCTCATGGCGGCCTGCCGGGTGGCTGGCGGTAAACTCTGATATTCGCTGCTCAATCTTCCTCACCTCTTTTCCATACTCAGCGACCACGGAAGCACGTTCCTCCATGCTGCCGGACAAGAGAATATCCAGCAGATATTCCGTGTACGGTTTCTTTTGCAGGGCCTCCACGAACAGCGGGTTCCATGCTTCCTCCGGCGTCTGCGGGGCGTATTCCTTCTCCCAGCGTTCCAGCAGATGCAGGTAATTGCACAGCACCCGGAAACATTTCTGCTCCGCCTGCCGGTAACGCAGTTCCTCGCTGATTTTTCGCTTGACCGGCCTCCTGCGGGGCGGGTCATGGCCTTTGGCGTCATAGCGGACAGAGAAATCCTCCGCCAGCTTCAGAGCCGCTTCCTTACTGCTCAGCCCGAACAGACGGGCGGTAAAATCAATCACATCCCCATCTGCCTGACAGCCGAAGCAGTGGAACCGGCGGTCAACCTTCATACTGGGATGTTTGTCATCATGGAAGGGACAGCAGGCCATCCCATTTTTTCCTACCGGAACCCCATAAATTTTCGCAGCCTGCCTTGTGGTGACAGACTGCTTCACTGCTTCAAATACATTCGATTTTCTCACCTCCAGAAAGAGAAAAAGGCACCCGGTTTCCACAGAAAATCAGATGCCTCATAACTCCATATCTTTCTTTTTGGTCGGGGCAATCCGCCCCTCACGTTCCCAACGCTCCCGGTTTTTCCGGTCAGCATTAACCTTGCCCTTCGCCAGCTTCTCCCGGATGGATTCTCTGGCCTTCTCCTTAATCTGCTCCTTACCGGCCTTCTTGACCTCCGGCTGCATAAGCGTTTTCTGGATTTTTGCCAGAGCAGTCTGCATGACATTTTTAATCTTGTTAATGACCCCCTCCAGACGGGCGGCGGCGTACTCACGCTCCTTCTTCGGGGCTTTCCGCTCCGGCGAAAGCACCCACTTTTTTCGTTTCCTCCACCAGACGAATATCTTCCTTGTGCGTCTCCTGCCGGACGGTATCGGTCACGACCTCCACCGCCTTGTCGTAGGCCGCATCGGAAACATCGTCCAGCAGCGTCTCCACGTCCTCGATTTTGAGCGTCAGTTCTTCCAGCTTCTGCTCCTGCGCCGCCAGCTGCTCCTTCTGCTTCATCAGGATATAGTCCTGTTTTTCCAGATACTCCCGCCCGCCGTAGGACGGCTCCTGATCCAGATGCAGCCCATGCCGATTCGTGATGTCAACCAGTTTACCGAAAAAAGAGACCCTTTCCCGTATGTCCAAAACGTCGGAAAAATCCGTAAAAGCCGCATATTTCCACGCTTATGGAATCGTGCTATAATAGATGTAATCACTGAAAAATCAATGACGAGAGGGGGCTTTGGATGTACACAAAGCTAACAATCCCGGAGCGGCTCAAAGACTTGCGTGTGATGGATAAGCACCTGACGCTGGAACAACTGGCGGAGCAGACCGGCCTGTCAAAATCTGCGCTGGGAAAATATGAAAGCGATGATTATAAGGACATCAGCCCGTTTGCGATTGCAACGCTGGCGGAGTTTTACGGTGTGTCCACAGACTATCTGATGGGGCTGTCAGAAAATAAAAATCACCCAAACACAGAACTTCAAGCTCTGCATCTGAGTGATGATATGGTAGAACTTTTGAGCAGCGGAAAAATCAACAACCGGCTTCTCTGCGAACTTGCCACGCATCCGAACTTCCAGCGGCTGATGACCGATATGGAAATCTTCATTGACCGGATTGCCGATATGCGTGTGGAGCAGATGAACCTGATCCTCGAAGCCACCCGGCAGACGGTTATCAGCAGCCATGCGCCGGGAGAGAATGACCTTTATATGCGGACGCTGGAGCTGGGGCAGATACAGGAAAGCGACTTTTTTCAGCCATGTCCTGCATGACGATCTGGACAGCATTGCCCGAGATATACGGGAAGCCCATCTGAAAGACAAAACCACCGCCGACCCCCAACCCACGCTGGAGGACGTCAAGGAAAAATTTGAACAGGCCGTTCAGCAGGGCAGCCAAGAAGAAATGGCAATCCACGAGTTCTGCGACAGGATGCAAATCCCGTTCGAGAAGATTTCCTCGGAGGACTTCTCGGCGTTCCTGCGGATACTAAGCCTGTCCAAGTTGCTTAAAAATCCCAACAACATGAGGGGGAAGGCTCGACCGCATGTTTATCATAGTGCGAAGAAAAGGAAGAAGAGATAAGTCTAAATGAGGTAATACTAACTTGACCGTTTCATGCAGCTATGATTTAGAAAACATCATAAGTTAAATATAGCAGGAAATGTGTAGCCAAGAATATATCTGTTTTGGACGGTAGTCAGATGGATCGTCCCTGTATAACTCCATAGTTTACCCCCAAAGGCCTGGATTCTACTTGTGATGTAAAATCCAGGTCTTTTAATTTCTAAAGTAATCCAACCGAGATTCCCAATAATAATGTGATTTTACTGCCTTAAAATACATACAATTTTGTGATTTGACTTGTATTTTTTCCGTTATGGCATATAATAAAAATGTGATTATGAAGCACTGAATTTATCATAAAAGCGTGATGGGGTGTATATATGGAACGATTGATTTTAAAGAAACTGCTAAACTGGAAGAATTCTCCCTATCGCAAGCCTCTGATTTTGAAAGGCGTGCGTCAGGTGGGTAAGACCTGGATTCTGAAAGAATTCGGCAAACGCTACTACGAAAACACTGCTTATTTTAACTTTGATGAAAACGAAGAATACAAGCAATTCTTTGAAACCACAAAAGATGTAGACCGGATTTTGCAGAATCTCATGCTGGCAAGTGGTCAGAAGATTATGCCAGAAAAGACCCTCATTATTTTTGACGAGGTACAAGACTGCCCTAAGGTCATCAATTCCATGAAGTATTTTTGTGAGAATGCGCCGCAGTATCACATTGCCTGCGCCGGTTCTCTCCTGGGAATTGCCTTAGCAAAACCTTCTTCTTTCCCTGTCGGTAAAGTTAACTTCATGCAGATTGATCCCATGATCTTTACCGAATTTCTATTGGCCAATGGAGATGAGAACTTGGCAAAATATCTGGAGACAGTAAACACCATTGAACCGATTCCTGATGCTTTTTTTAATCCTTTGTATGAAAAGCTGAAGATGTACTATGTGACCGGTGGTATGCCGGAATCCGTCAAGATGTGGACGGAGGCACGGGATGTGGATGCCATGCAGGAGGCCCTGTCCGGGATTATTGGTGCTTATGAGCGTGACTTTGCCAAGCACCCCAACATCAGCGAGTTTCCCAAGATTTCAATGATCTGGAAGTCCATACCGTCCCAGTTGGCGAGGGAAAACAAAAAATTTATCTACAAGGTAGTCAAAGAAGGGGCACGGGCCCGTGAATACGAGGATGCCTTGCAGTGGCTGGTGGATGCCAGACTGGTGCATAAAATCTACCGCAGTACTGCTCCTGGCCTGCCTGTAGCTGCCTATGATGACCTCTCTGCCTTTAAGATTTATCTGGTAGATGTGGGATTGCTCCGCAGACTGGCGCAACTTGCACCGACTGCCTTTGGCGAGGGTAATCGGTTATTTACCGAATTCAAAGGTGCATTAACCGAAAATTTTGTACTTCAGACTTTGATTACACAGTTTGAAGTGACTCCTCGGTACTGGACGCAGACGAATCCTCCTTATGAGGTGGATTTCCTGATTCAGCGTGAAAATGATATTTTCCCTGTGGAGGTCAAGTCCGAAGCCAATACCACCAGCAGGAGCCTTAAGAAATTCAAAGAGTTGTTCCCGGATCAAGTTAAACTCCGTGTCCGGTTTTCACTGGATAATCTGAAACTGGATGATGATGTGCTGAATATCCCGCTGTTTATGGCAGATCAGGCTGATCGGCTGATTGGCTTGGCAATGGAGAAACAGCTAAGATAACTCACATTGACCAATTTCTCTCCATAATTAAAAAATCATTGAGGCGAATAGAATGAATCAATATAACGAAATTTCTACACTTCAATATATGGGAAGTAAAGCACGTATCATTTCTCATATATGTGATCCAATAATTAAGAATAAGTCAATTCAAACCGTTGTTGACCTATTTGCAGGAACAGGTTCTGTTGGCTATGCTCTTAAGTCATATAAAAATGTCATTAGCAACGACATTGAGTACTACGCATATATCATTAACCAGGCTATATTGAACGGATGTAATTTTTCCGAGTTAGAAGAAGCTTCCTTTTGGGAAGTTGTAGAACAAAAATATACGCTTCTGCAAGAAAAAGTATCGACTGCTCTATTGACAGAAAAAAACTTTTTTGTTGATAACGTAGACTATAAGCTATATCAGACCTTTTGCGAAAAAACACCATCTGTATTTGAGCCTCATAGCGACGATCCTCGAATGAAAGAACTTGCAGAGTTGGTATCTCATGTAATTCCAGGGAATGAGCCTGCTCTCGACGTCCCCTGCTTATTTTTAACTTACTTTGCTAATGCCTATTTTGGCATTGCACAATGTTGTCAAATTGATGCGTTGCGTAGCGTCATTGAACAGGTAAAGGATGAACATACCAAAAATGTTCTGTTAACCGTCCTAATGTCTGTCATGAGCGCAGCGGCTTCTACAACAACACATTTTGCGCAGTTCTTAAAAGTGAAAAGTAAATCAACATGCAATAATTTACTTACCAAAAGAAAAATCAACATCATTGAAGAGTGTAAGGCATTAATGAAAGAGTACCGAAAATCCGGATTGTGCTCCCAAAAAGAATACACAACATTTGATTGTTATAACCTTGATTTTTCTGAATGCTTAGATTCTATTGTTTTAAACAAAAGCACTCTGGTATACGCTGATCCCCCTTATTTCAAAGAGCATTATTCCAGATACTACCACGTGCTAAATACACTGTGCTTATACGATTACCCAGCACTGGCTATTAATCCTCAGACGCATGAACTTTCGATTGGCAGATATAGAGAAGACAGACGGGTATCAGACTTTGGCAAAAAGGCTAAAGCTTTAGGAGCATTTGAGACTCTTATCACAAAATGTGCCACAGCCGGGGCGTGGTTAATGATTAGTTACTCCGATAATTCCATCGTAGACATTACCGATCTGCAAACATTGGCTGAAAAGCAATATGATGTTCTGATTGAAAAAGTAGAACTTAGCCATTCAAAACAAGGGCGCAGTTCTATATCAAAGGTTGATGAATACATTTTCATTTGTCGTCCTAAGGAGTTTGTCCATGAAGTGAATGAGAAATTGTTAGTGATTAAAGGACTCAAACCAATCGTTGATAACCCCGCGGGCTTTATGCACAACTATATGGCACGTAAACCTTATAATGTTGTCTCTGAAATAATCAAACGGTTTTGTCCTGATAACGGCTGTGTATATGATCCTATGTTTGGTTCTGGTACTACCATCATTGAGGCAAGCAAGCTCGGACGGAAAGCTATCGGTACAGATATCAATCTTCTCGCATATAAGCTGTGTAAAACATCTTTGACGAGATGGGACCTAAACCAAGTTGAAATTGAGATTGATTCTTTCTGTGAGGAAGTTCGTTCTGCATGCAATCCTCTATATATGTTCGTTGAAGAGGGCGAAAATCGCATATTAGAGAGATGCCATTTTGATAGACATGGTGCAGAACTTGTTCCGACGATGTATTGGTATAAATTACAAAAAAAGGGGAAGTTAACTGGCCGAAAAAAAGCAGTTGCATCAAGTGAATTTATCGTGCAGTATAAGATGTTTGAGTACAATGATAAACAAAATATTGATGACCAGGCATTGATCCCTAACTCCCGAATTGCTATTAAACCTAATGCGACAGTATATAGTTATTTCTGCAATAGAAATTTGATTGCACTGGACCGAATAATCGGTATTCTTCATTCGCATCAAAACAGTTACTGCTACGATATTTTAGAATTGCTTGTTTCGTCGGCAATCAATTTGATTAAGTTATCGGATAAAAAGGCATCCAGTCAGATGCCATATTGGCTTCCCCAAAAGGATGTTACTTCAAGAAATGCTGTCATGATAATAGAACAAAAAGCGACTGCTTTTAAGGAAGGCTTAACATATCTTAGCGAAAAATGCAAAAGCTTTGTTGATGAGAAGAATATAGTTCTCAAGAATATGCCTGCGCAGAACATTTCAATAGATCTACTTCCAAATGAATCTGTTGATTTAATTTTGACCGATCCTCCCTATACAGATCAGGTTCCATATCTCGAGTATAACCAGCTTTGGTACAAAGTGATGGGATGGCAGGGATTTACAGACGAGTCATTAGAAGACGAACTGGTCGTTTCTGATGCCCCAAGCCGAAATAAGGATGGTGACGATTTCAATCGTGTTTTCGAGGCGATTCTTAGCCGCATTTCTCCTGCCCTGAAAACAAATGGATATTTCATAATGTTTTATCACTCGTTCGATTTGAAATCTTGGAGCGATATTCTCAAGACGATGAAGGAACATGGTTTGGCATATTGTAGTCAGATTCCAAGTGCTACACCAAGAAAGTCCTTTAAAACAATTATGACTCCTAAAGGCACACTTGATGGTAACTATATCGTTGTATTCCAGAAAAGAGCAATCAGTGAAGCACCACAATTTAATGGAACTATAGACGAGGCAAAAAGCTTGCGGTTGAATGCGCAAAGAGAATCATTGCAGAACGCAAAGAGGTAACATCTCAAGATTTGTACGATTGTGGTATGCTCAAAGAATCTTTTGAACGCGGATACCTGCAAATTCTGTCGACAAAATATAAATCTTTTGTCGATGTTATCAATGATTTCTTCGTGTTCCAGGATGGGTTATGGAGGTGTAAGTAATGTATTGGTTATTAGATTATGAAGAACAGGAAAACCTGCGTCAGCGAATGATTCACTTGCAAAGCACAATTCTCGATAGGCAGCCTCGAGATCAGTCAGAGCAGATTTTTCCTTTCATTGGTCGAAAGAGCCGCACTATTGCAAGAACATTAATTGAGAATCTCACGGATGAGAATGGGCTCGTCGTAGATCCTTTTGGCGGGTCTGGTACTTTTGCATACGCTGCCCTTGATGCTGGTCGTCATGTGCGATTTAATGAGTGGGAACCGTACGCCTACAAAATGTCTACTGCTCCATTTCGTGGTGTTCCATCTTCCGAGGAATATTGTGCAGCTTTGCGTTTTATTGCACAGCGTGTAGAACCTACTATGAATGCCATCTATAAAACAAGATGTCCAAACTGTGGAGCAGAGTTGTCTTTTGATGGTTTGTTCTTTGACCGTGAACCGCTTGAGTACTACCATCCAACACAACACGAACGCCTTGGAGCAAATGGCGAAAATGTAATTTTTAGAAATAGGCGATATAGATGTCATTGTGGCTGCACAGAAAAACATTATGATGATTTTGATGAAGCCGTACGCCTCCAAGTAGAGGCTATGCCTTGTAACTTTCCCAATGTAGAGTTGATCGAAAATTCTCGATTGAATTTTACAGCCCCACAGTATACAGCATATCAGAATCTATTCTCTAAGCGTCAGCAAATTGCATTGATGACACTCAAGGATGCCATTGCTGAACTTCCGGATGCTACACGTGCCTTCTTTGAAGATACTTTTATTTCGATTGCACACTGTGGAAAATACACTGACTATCGTAGTAAGAGTCAAGATAATCATTGCCCTGAAAATCGCCTAAAGGAGACCAATTTATATCATAGATTTTTAGAGAAACTGGAAGAACGCAGAAATTATATCGCTGCGCAAGACTTTGACTCAAATTTGTTAGAAGTAAGTTCTATGGACTATAGACGCTTTCTGCATACTATTCTGCCCAACACAGTCAATCTTCTGCTGACAGATCCTCCATATGGTGATAACGCTCAATACTTTGAGCACGCTCAAAGAATCCATCCGCTTATGGGGTACTCGTTAAAAGACGATGATGACAGACTTCACAACGAAGTCGTGATTAGCAATGCACCCTCCAGAGTGGATAAGCATAGTAAAGATCAATTTCTTATCGATATTGAAAGATTGTTTATTGAAGCGAATCGGATTGTTGATGACCATGGATTTATGGTGTTGTATTTCAGGCCGCAACAACGAGATTGGGTTAGCGATCTTAACAAGTTGAAGGATTTTGGGCGACGTCATGGTTTTGAGCCACTTCTAACTATTTCTGCAGGCATTTCAGATCCTTCAATGCGGGCATTGGCTTCTGCTGCTTGGACATTCAAAAATGATGTATGCTTTATTTTCCTGAAGCTACAAGAAAGCGAGCGCCGATGGTATGAGGGTGAAACTGATATTGATGAACTTGTTTTCTTAGCCGCTACAAGTGCTGCAACAGATCAAGGCAATCCGTTTGTGATTACTCAGTTTAATCAGGAGTTCTTGTCTCAATTGCGTAGATGTGGATTGATGCGATTAGCTCATCCGATGTATGAAACCAAAATTAGAAGAACCTTAGATCGGTTTACAACAAGAAATGGTGCACAGTATCGATTGACCGGCCTATCTCCGTATACTCTGATGAATCGTGAGATGAATGCTGAAATTAGACTTCGTGAGTTTGCTCCAGTCGTAATTGAAGAATTAACAGCAAATGGACAAGGTTTTACTTTTGAAGAGTATGTGATTCACCTTTCTTCCTTCATGGAAAATGGTAGTCGAGAAATCATCAATCAATTGCACACTGCCAATAGACTAATTCCAGAACTGCTGAATGTTTATGCTGTAGAAGATCCCGAGCAGGGGAAATTTTTTGCTCGTAATACAGTCAATACCGATTATGACACTAATGGCCGAGAGCATTTGTGCACAATGGACCCTTATGACTTTGAAAGATTGATTGCGGACTATTTTGTTCGGAGAGGTTTTGTACATGCAGAAGTCATTGGTCGTTCTGGAGATAGAGGCGTTGATGTCCTTGCTACTAATATTCGCGGAGAATATGAATTGATCCAATGTAAAAGGTACCGTCAGGGCAATAATATTGGCTCCACACCTATCCAGCGTGTCCATAGCTATATGCGCACACGAAATGCAAGTAGGGCCTGGGTAATTACAACTTCCGATTTTACTTCTGAAGGACGTGATGAAGCTCGCATTACGAATGTGACAATTATGAATGGTCATGACCTATTGCAGTCTTTGGAAATATACTATCCTGGACGGTTTTGCTTGTAAAAATCTTTTTTGTGTACAAAGGGCAATCCCGATGGCACTTACATCATATACCTGTGCTATCAGAAAGGAAATTGGAATGCGATTATCAAAGATAAAAATAAAAAACTACAGATTGCTTATTGATGCCGAACTGGAAGTCGATTCAAAAACCACTTTAATTGTGGGGCGCAACAACACGGCCAAAACCTCGTGCTTCGAGTGTATCGGTAAAGTATTGGATGAAACTCCGTTTTCTTTCAATGATTACCCGTTGTCAAAGAGGGAAAATCTATACGCTAATATTGCTTCGTTTATGGCAAAGGAAATTACTTTTGAGGATCTCTATGAACGGCTGGAACCAATATCTATAGAGTTCCTCGTAGACTATTCCCTGGATGACCCGGAGGATAACTTAGGTGCATTGTCTCCGTTTATCATTGATGTAGATGTGGATACCACTACTGCGTTGATTCGTGCCGAATACAAATTAAAAGCAGATGAGAATGGTATTTGGAAAATTTTAGAGCCAAACTATTATGAAAATGGAAGCTTTTCTCCTGCTGATGATGTCCATAATGCTATTATAAGCAATTTCCACAAGCTTTTTGAAATGACAGTTTATGCAATAAATCCCCAAAAACCAGATGAAAAGCAGAGTAAAAAGCAGAAAGAGCTGGCTGAATTATTTCCGTTTCACATTATCCAGGCAGAGCGCCGCCTTGGTGAAGACGGAACCCAAGACAATTCTTTGTCTTCGCTTATCTCTGATTTCTTTGACATGAGTGAAGATGAATTAGATCCAAGTGTTGCTGAAAAAGTTAAGGAACTTCGAGCTATTGTTGAAAACGCTAACAAAAATGTTCAGCAGCAAAGCGATAGCATCCTAAGTGCTCTGGTCAGTAACGCAGTTGGGTTTGGTTATCCCAATGGAGAAGAACTACAGTTAGGAGTTACAACCCAACTAAGCATTGATGACCAGATAAAGAATCAAACCCAACTTTCTTATACTGCTGGAACAAGCAAAGAGCGACTCCCCAGTACCTATAATGGCTTGGGATATAAAAACCTGATCAAAATGGAATTTCTTCTTGCAGCATTTGCCAAAAAGGTAGAAAAATGTGGGGACGCCTGTATACCGTTGCTTTTTATCGAAGAACCAGAGTCTCATATGCACCCGCAGATGCAACACGCCTTTGCAGAGTACTTAGAAGCGTTTCTTGCGAAAATTACTTCTGTAGGAATTCAAACTTTGTTAACTTCGCATTCTGCTCATATTGCGAACACAATGGTTTTCTCTAAAATACGATATGCGCAAAAAACAAAGGCCGGTGTTATCTATAAGAATCTAAATACGTTTGCTCAGGAGAATCCTTCTAACACTGATTTCATCCGAAAGTATCTTACTCTAACCAAGTGTGATTTATTTTTTGCAGATAAAGCAATCTTTGTTGAAGGGGCGTCAGAACGTTTGTTGTTGCCCGACATGATCGATAAATGCGCTAAGGCGGGGGACTTTGATTCTCGAGAATATAAACTACCTGCCCAGTATTATGCCTTGGTTGAAATTGGTGGTGCTTATGCCTATAAATTCATTCCATTCGCTGAGTTTTTGGGTATCCCATGCCTGATTCTTACTGATTTGGATTCGGTGTCTGGTCAAAAAGGTGCTAACGGGAGAATATATTATAATTCTGTTCCGGTTTCATGCGGAGAAACAACATCTAATGAAACTCTAAAATGGTGGGTACGTAAGAACAAAGGGCTTCCAGAGGATGATAATACTCAAATCGCTCTAACTGATATTACATCGATGTCTCCTGCTGAAAAAACCCGATGCAAATGTCACATTGAGTTCCAAACAACAGAAAACGGATTGTGCGGACATTCTTTGGAAGAAGCAATCCGGAATGTCAACCGTGCACATTATGAATTAGGGGATACTCCTACTGAAGACGATCTTGAGTTTTTAGGGAAGAGTAAAACGGATTTTGCTCTTAATCTCATTTGTGAATGTGAGGATTATGCTATTCCAGCCTATATTAAAGATGGGTTGGTGTGGCTCAATGACCAATGGGTTCTTGAGTAAGGAGGTGACAGTTTGTGAGTGAAGAACACAGAAAAATAAACTACGACCTCGCAAAAGCCGAAGCCGATAAAGTAGATGAACAAATCATTGCAGCGCTTCAGAATGGGATTAGCTTTCGTGTGGAAGCTGGTGCAGGCTCAGGTAAGACATATTCGCTGAACAAAGCTATTGAATGGATTCAGGCAAACAAGTGGACAGAGTATCATCGAAAGAAACAGACTGTAGTTTGCATCACATATACTAATGCTGCGGTAGATGTGATTGCTGAACGACTATCAAAAGATTCATTTATTCTTCCATCTACAATCCATTCCTTTGCATGGAACGCTATCAAACAGTATCAAAGCTTTCTCATTGATATTGTCACAAGTGACCCTGACTTCTCGCCAGACGAAGGAGATTTTTTCAAAGTCACAGAAGTTACATATACCTTGGGGCATCGTTACAAGGAAAATGGAATTCAATATTTATACCACGATGACGTTCTGAAACTCTTTTGCCGGCTTTTAGATAATGCAAAATTCCGGCGTGTATTTACAGACAAGTATCCTTTGATTTTAATTGATGAGTATCAAGATTCCTATAAGCCGATCATTGATCGTTTTATTAGTTTCTTCATTGCAGAGAAAAAGGGCCCTCAATTCGGTTTTTTGGGAGATGCTTGGCAAACTATTTACCAATCCAACAAAGCTTGTGGCCTAATTGAAAACGAGAACCTTGAGATTATAAAGAAAGGCTCAAATTTCAGATCTGCACCACGGATTGTTCAACTCCTAAATGATTTGCGGCCTGACTTGCCTCAAACATCTGCAATAGATGGCTTTGACGGAGAAGTGATTGTAATTACCTGCGACGATTACACTGGACCTCGCCGGACAGAACGCAATCTAAAAGGCGAATTACCTGCGGAAGAATTAAAGAATCGTCTAAACAATGTCACAGAGAAGATCAAGCGTGAATCATCTAAAGAGGATGATCTAAAGGTTCTAATGATAACGCATAAAGTCCTTGCTACGCAGCAAGGGTACGAACAACTTTTAGAGATTTTAGATGACGGGCTGAGAGATAAAGAAGATCCGTTCCTGTTGTTCTTTATGGATACCGTTGAGCCAATCTATCAAGCACTTAAAGATTCAAATATGCAGTTGCTTTTTGATACACTTGGAATTAAACGCTTTCCCATTAAGAAAAAATCCGAAAAAGTCAAATGGAAGGAGCTACAGCAGCAGTTGGAAATTGCTCGTACCAAAAGAGCAATTGATGTATTTGAGTTAATCAAGCGAACCAAATTGATTCCTATTCCCCCAAAATTGGATGGGTGGTATCATCTATATCAGAAAGCGCCGGAAACAGTGTATGTTTCCAACACTTCCATTCAATCATTTTTAGAATTGGACTACCTGCAATTTACCGCAGCAATCGATTTTTTGTTTCCTGATGCTATGTTTTCCACCGAACATGGCGTTAAAGGCGAAGAATATGACAATGTCGTCTTTGTTATCAGCAAAGGTTGGAATCTATACCAGTTTGAAACCTATGCCCCGATGATAACAGGACACGCCAATGTTCCCGAAGGAAAACTCGCTTCTTATGAAAGAAACAGAAACCTATTTTATGTATGTTGCTCAAGACCAAGAAAGAGATTATTTTTCTTTGTGTCGATTCCAATAGATACAGTGTTCAGAGCTTTTCTTACGGAACTGGTTGGAGCTGATAATATCTATACCTATAGCCAATACCTTGAAACAGATCTGAAATAATCAACACGAAACAGCGCCCATCGATCATTTCTGACGACCGATAGGCGCTGCCGTTTATGTTTAATTATTTATCTCCATGACCTCAACCATCATCCTGGCCCGAGCTTAACGCTGTTCTGGAACAGCTTGCACCCTGCCATGGCCTAATGTTCACGCACTGCATCCGTGTACCGGGAGAACAATTCCTTCTGCTCATCTGTCATGGTAGCGAGAAGTTTTTCCTCGTTCCTGATAATCAAACGGAGTACTTCTTTGTATTACTTGCAGGCGATTGCATCGTATTCTGTCGGCTCAATATTGCCGTACCATAATTCTTCTAAAATCCTCATACAGTATCCTCCTTGTAGATCAGCTCCCGGAGGATGATTTCCTCTGCACGGTTGCGGATGCTGTTCATGGCTTTGACCCATGCCATCTGATCCTGGGATTTTAATTCCTCTGTGATTCCCTCGGCATCTTTCATCTGGGTAATGATACAATCCAGCCGGTTCTGCGCCTGTTCATTCAGATCTTCCAAATATGTCCAGAGCTTGCCGGACAAAATTAGTTCATTGCACAGGGCTGGATGGTACTGCTCCAAATAGTCCTTGTGCATCCGCCCCCAAATCCCAATAGGCCGGGTTTCTTCCGGCAATTCCAAGTCGGGGATGTAATAGTCGCCAATCAGCGTATAATGCAGGCCGTTGGTTTCATCGTAAATATGATTTTTGAGTTCTTCCATGTTGTTGATCTCCTCATTCTGGTGTGATAGTTAGCAAGCCTGGCTCTCCAGAAATATTGGTAAATCATTGGTAAAACTGAGGTTGAAACACAGGAAGTGCTTGATTTACAGGCGTTTTTTCATGTCCGGTAAATCCTGCCGTGGCAGACAAACAGTATTCTGGTCATTGCTTCCATATTCCTTTACCGCTCTACTTTGCGCTGCGGGCGGCCCGCTTCCAGCAGCTTTTCTTCCCCAAAGACATCCAGCGGGGAGAAAAGCTCCATGCGCATGCCGTCCCCGCTGGAGGCAAAACGCATTTCAAAGGCATGGGGCGTATTCAGGCTGCGGCACTCCAGCACCAGCAGGTCCCCGCGCATATGCGCCGCCGCGGCGAAACGCAGCGGCGCGCGTTCCGCCCTCGGCATCTGGCGGAAGATGGCGGGACGGAAATTTTTCGCCCAGAGCGTATTCTCCCGCCACGTACCGGACGGCGCGCACACCTTCTGCACACTGCTGCCGTCGCACAGCCATACACAGGCGGCTTCCCCGTCCACGCGCACACGCAGGCCTGTGAAACCCGCCGGGTTTGGCCGGAAATCCAGCCAGCCCGTATCCCATTCTCTGCCGTCCAGCCTGCCTTGGGGTATGTACGCCTCCGGCAGCCCTCCGTCTGCGCACGCGCCGTCCTGCTTATGCAGATTTTCCAGCAGGAGCCACAGCGCGTCCAGCTCGGCACTCATATTTGTGCACTCGGCCGTAACGGCGGCCGCAATTCCGTTTTCAGGCAGAACCACACACAACTGCCCAAAGGCGCCGTCGCCGCGGAAGCCTCCACGCCGGTTCATCCAGAACTGATAGCCGTAGCCCGCACACCAGTCCGGCGTGCCGTTTCCCGCATTTACGGAGTGCGGCTGCGCAGCCATATGTACCCAGTCCCGCGGCAGCACCCGGCGTCCCGCCCACTCGCCCTCGTTCAGATACAGAAGGGCCAGCTTCGCGACGTCATCGCAGGATGCCTGCAGCCCGGTGCCGCCCTGGCACCGTCCGTCTGCACAGGTCAGCCACGAAAACTCCTCCACACCCAGCGCGGGGAACACCGTGCGTGCCAGAAGCTCGGGAACCGTGCGGCCCGCGGCACGGCGCACCAGCTCTGCCGCGAGATAGGAGGCGGCGGTATTATAGGCGAAAAATGTCCCCGGCTCATGGGACAGCGGCGCTTCAAAAAAAGCGCGCACGCCATCCTGCGAAAATGCCGCCTGCGGCATCACACAGGCCGCATGCCCTGTATTCATGGAGAGTACATGCCCCACGCGCAGGCGGCTCCAACGCGCGTCGCCCGAACACAGGGATGCATATTCGGGGAACCAGTCCAGCACCCGGTCGTCCGGATGCAGCTTTCCCATTCCAAACGCAACTCCTGCAGCCGTGGAAGTAAAGCTTTTGCTCAGCGAGTACATTTCCCGTTTATCGCCGCAGCTGTAAGGCGCGACGGCCCAGCGGACCATGCACTCATTTTTTTTCAAAAATCTCCAGCGCGTGCAGCTGCACTCCAACGGCGCGGGCGTTCCGCCCAAACTCCGCAAGGGCCGCATGCGAAACAGACGCATGCACAAAATTTTCCATATCCCATCTCTCCCCGGCCGCGCGCCGCGCGGTCTGTTTTTTTGCAAAGCCGCCGCGCCCGTCCGGGCGCGGTTCAGCTTTCAGAGTTCTTGATTGCCCGATAGGTGCGCGGCGAAATACCTACGATCTTTTTGAATGTGCGCGAAAAGTGCGTCGAATCGTTGAAGCCCACCTCGTATCCCACCCAGGTAATGGAATTGGCCGGGTCCTTCAAAAGCTCAATGGCCTTTTGGATGCGCAGGTTCATAATATACTCCACCAAGGTCTGCTGGGTGAGCAGCTTGAACAGATAGCAGAAATATGTTTTGGACACCATGGAGATACGGCACACATCCTCCAGCTTGAGCGGCTCGTTGTAATGCGCTTCCACATACCGGATGGCGTCTTCCACCATAGGCTTGTATTTGTCGTAAACGGCCGCTGCGGTATGGCTTTGGGGCGACTGAGAATATTCCCGTGCCAGTACAAGCAGCAGCTCCATGATCTGCACGCGCAGGAATTCCTCATAATAGATATCTCCGTTTTCGTATTCCACCAGCATCGCGTTCATCAGCGTGTTCACGCGCTCTCCCGTTTCAGGCCGAAGCGAAAACTGGGAATGGATGTCATCGGCATCCTTGAGGAACAGCCAGGCAAAAGAAAGATTCAGCGCCGCTTCATGCACCTGCTGATAGGCGCTGTTCTCCTTCGGCGGGAAAAAATGGTCGAAAGAAAATTCGCAGCTGATGATCTCGGCATCTTCCAGCCGCACCACCTGATGCTCGACCTTCGGAGGAACGATGAAGATATCGCCGCGGGCCATCAGATGCTTTTGCCCCTCCACCCAATGCTCACAGCAGCCTCGGGTGATATACCAAATCTGCATATAATCGTGGGAATGGGGCAGATAGCCGGAGGGATTCTCCGATGTGACCTTATAGATCTTACAGAATCTGCTCTTGGTGAACATCGTGCTCTTTTCAAATAAAACGGCCGGCTCATTCCATACTTCCATCGCTTTGTCCCTCCTTCTGATATACCGGCGCAGCCGTGCTGCTGAAAAACGGCCGCGCGCCCGCCATGTGCGGACGCGCGGCCCCGTTGCCGTTCTGCGTGGTTCAATGTTTCCAAAGCTGCGCGCATGCGCATCGGTTTATGCCCGGCACACAGCCGCACAAGCTGCTGGCTCGAAACCATTATAGCACACCGCCGCTGGAATGTATCCGGCTTTTACCAAAATGTCACATTTTTTATGCGCGTGTCTCCCGGTGCTTTTTCCAAGCCAGCACAGCCAGCAGGACCACACAAGCCGCTGCGGCTACGGTGACCCAGACCAGCGGGAACGCATCCCCTGTCCGGGGCATTCCCGGCGCAGGTGCGGCCGTACCGGAAGACGCGCCCCCCGCGCCGCCGGAAGGCGTGCCGGAAGAGGAAGATGTGTCTGCAGAAGAACTGCTCGTCCCGCCCGAAGGAGCGGAAGAAGATGAGCCGCCGCTTTCGGCGCCCGCCTTCGGCTGTGCCAATACATACAGGCTCAGATGTGTCAGCTCCGCATTCAGCAGGCCGTCTGCTGTTTTTGCCGTCAGCAGTTCTTTTTCGCCCTCAGGGCTTACGTGATACAGCTGCGTTTTGGCTGCGTCAAAGCCCTGGGGAAGCGGGAACGCCACATTCAGCACGCCGCGCGGCTGCACCGTGCCGCCATCCAGCAGCAAAGAAATATCAAATGCCGCAAGGTCAACATTTTCATTGCGGAAAGCGCGCGCCACAGAAGCATATGCCGCGTCGCCCGCATCCACCGGCTTCACCTTGAGATGCGCGCCGGCCGGCACTGTGTCCAGCCCTGCCGCAACACGGATCCCTGTTGCACTGTCCACCTCGTTGAACACGGGAGCGGGCTGTTCCGAAGTGAGCGCGCCCTCCACGGTGAATTCATCAAAAGCCACCCAGCCGAATTTGGTATTTTTGTCCGTGTTGAAGCCGCGCTCAAACTCGGCCTTCAGGTATTTCACACGCACCGGAGCACCAGTCTCCAGTACAAAGTGGTAGGCGTCCATACCCGTGGCGATGGCTTCATAGCGGCGAGCGTCCTCCTGCGCCACGGTGCCGAGCTCCGTCCAGCTCTTGCCGTCCAGCGACGCGGAATATGTCACCTTATCCGGCGCGCCGATGCCCGCGGATACCCAGGCAAGATAGTCTACCCCCAAAGCCTGCACCTCAGCGACAGTGTCAAAGGAGATCTGCAGCGTAAAAGGCTCCGTAGCCACGGTCTGCAGGACGCCGATATAATCACCGTTCAGCGTATTCTGGTTCGCCCAGCTTCCTGTTTGAAGGACGCCGTTGTTCAGCAGCACAGAAGCCACGTTCTGAAGGTTTGCAAAGCTTTCACTGTTCAGGACATTTCCGCTTTCCAACGTTATGGTACCCATAGATGCGATGCCCTCGCCCGAAGCCAGCGGCGCCGTGCCGTTTACCGTGAATTCGTCCACGCCCAGCCATGTATAGGGCGCAGCCGGGTCTTTGGAGGCGTCCAGGCCGTGGCCGAACTCCGCGCGGATATAACGGGCCTTTTCGGCGGCATCCAGCTTGAGCACATACTCGACCGTCTCGAAGCCGTTGGCCGCTCCCGGGCTTATCTCCGCCTGCGCATAGGTTACAGTACCCAGCTCTTTCCATGTCTGGCCGTCCTGTGAAACACTGTATGAAACACTGTCCGGCGCGCCGATGCCCCATCCCGGATTGGAAACGGAGCCCAGCGCCACACGCTCCACCTGCCCGATACCGCCCAGATCCGCTGTCAGCGTAAACGGCCCCTGCGCGTGATTGGCATTGATCTTCACATAGCTGTCGTTCCAGGCGCCGGCCTTTTCATTGCCGTCCACCAGTTTCGGAAGCGCCTGCAGCAGCTTGTTGAATTCTTCGGTATTTTTTACATTGTCCGCTTCCAGTGTAAGCGTGCCCGCCGCCGCAAGATTCTTGACAGGCTTCTCCATCTCCGTGGGGATGCCGCTGAAGAAATCATGCATCGCGTCGTAGATATACCGCGTGCCCGAGACGTTCTGGCTCGTCTCTGCAATGCCCCATGTGCCCGTGTACCAGGCAATCAGGCTGTTGTTCTGATAGGCAAGCTTGTCGTCCGCCCCTTGCGTGAGGTAAGAGCGGAACTGGCTGATGTATTTGTCGTTGATGCCGCCGAATTCCATCTCGATGCCCAGGCCGTACTTTTTGCACAGCGCAGCGGTATCCGCAATGCGCTGTTCGGAGGCATTGGCGTCGAACGCATAGTTGGGCTGCATGATGGCGTAGTCAAAGCCGAAGGTCTTCCAGGCGCGGAACCCGGAGGACTGGTAGAAGGGGATCCAGTAAATTTGATACGCGCCGTTCTCCAGGCTGTGGACGTAATCCGTTACACCCTGCACCGTTTCCAGAACCAACGGGTCCACGTCGTAGTGCATCACTTCATCGTACCAATAGAAGCCGTCCAGACGCAGGTTCTCGTAACCCTTGGCCTTGAATTCCCGAATCACGGTGTCCAGATACCACCTGGAGGCCTCCATGCGGTCCGCCAGAGCCTGCTGCGCCGGATTGGTATCCGAGACCGCGAAATTCAGCGAATGGGTGCCGCCGGGCAGCGTGCCGAAGGCATCCTGGCACAGAATGGGCGGATAAAACGCAATCTTCACGCCCACTTTGTAATCCGCGTCGCCTGTGGCCTCTTTCACCAAGGCCACAGCCTCGTTCAGCGCGTCCAGGTTATAAGCCGTGCCTGTACCCTCGCCGTAGTGGAACAGAAAATCAAGATAGGTCTGCCAGTCCTCCGCGGTGGCACACATCTGTGCCGCATCGGGGTTGGAGGTCATCGTACTGCTCACATAGATGAGGTTATGGTAATCCGTATCGTCATCCGGCGTATCCAGATTTGGTGTATAGCCGTGGGACAGGAAGGTAACGGATTCAAAAAACTTATCCGTAATATTGCCCTCCTCGTCCACATAGCCTACCATGGGAAGAAGCTCCTCCACGGTTTTCTGGCTGGTCTGCAGCGCGCCGCCCGCGGAAGAGAACCAGTGTCCGGCATAGGCCAGCGCCTCGTGCTGGATGCCGCGTGCCTGGTCTGTCCAGGCATATTTGTTCACAACTTCATAATCCGTGCCCGGAGTATCCGGCAGCGTTTCGGCGGTGTCCGAAGGCGCCGCTGTGCCCCGTACCTCCAGCTCGTCGGCAAAGGCCCAGGTGCCTGTCAGCTCAAACGCGACCTTTACATAACGCGCATTGTAGTTCAGGCCGTCCAGCGTAAAATAGTAGCTCTGGCAATTCACCTCTTTGCCGTTTTCCACCACGGAATAATAATGGTCCGGGTCCTCGTCCTTCACGGCGTCGAAGCGGGAAACACGGCCCACGCGGTGGAACGTTACGCCGTCCTCCGACAGGAAGTAGGTGACCATCGACGGCGCAGAAATCCCCCATCCCAGGCCCTCCTGCATGTGGAAGGAAAGCGATTCAATATGGCTCAGCTGCCCCAGATCCAGCGTGATGGCGCGGTCGATCTGCCGGTATGCCTCATAATAATGGGAGCGCATGCCGCTGCCATTCCAATTGCCGTCCAATATCTCGCCGCTGCCGTAATAGCCGTCTGTCAGGCGGTTGAGGATGCTCTCCTCTTTTTCGCGGATCGTTGTATCCTTGGTGGCAGGGTCAAGGTCCGTACCGGCGCCTTCCATTTCCAGTGTGAAGGCATCATTGCCCTTTCCCTGCGCCAGGTTTACAGTATCTGCCGCCGTTGCGGCGCTGGCTGTATCCGCAGAACCGGAAGAAGATGAGACATCCGAAGACACCGTCTCGGAGGAAGACGAAGCGCCTGAAGAGGACGCCGCCCCGGAAGAGGACGAAACGTCCGGAGAGGACGCCGCCCCGGAGGAGGACGAAACGTCCGGAGAGGACTCTGTCCCGGAGGAGGACGAAACGTCCGGAGAGAACGCCGCCCCGGAGGAGGACGAAACGTCTGGGGAGGACGCCGCCCCGGAGGAGGACGAAACGTCCGGAGAGGACGCCGCCCCGGAGGAAGACGAAGCATCCGGGGAGGACTCTGTCCCGGTGGAGGATGAAACAGCGGAAGACGGTGCCGCGTCAGAGGAAGACGACACGCTTTCCGCATAGGCGGTTGTGAGCGGCATCGCCAGCATGGATATTGCAAGGACCGCCGCCAGGAAAAAACGCATGATTTTTTCTTTACGCATTCGGATAACTCCTTCTCAATGATACCAATGGGCTTGTTCTGAGTCTTCTTTCTTGTTTTCTGTTTGTTTTTGAGCGCACCAAAACAAGGGTGCCGCAAAATGGGTACTCTGTGCTCTGTCTGTTCTGTTTCACAAAAAACGCCCATGCGCCAAAACGCACGGGCGCAGGATTTCAGCTCACCGGCTTTTATTTTAAGCCGGAAGTCGTGGAAATGCCGCTTATAAACTGTTTTTGTGCAAGGAAGAAGATGATGATGAGCGGCAGGGTGAACATCACGCCTGCGGCCATCAGCAGGTCCCATTCCTGACGCGCAGTGGTCAGGAACATCTGCAGGCCGATGGACAGCGTATACTTTGTGCTGTCCTGCAAATAAAGCAGCGGGCCGTTCAAATCGTTCCAGCCGCCGATGAATACAAGCACCATGATCGTCGTCAGCACGGGCTTGCACATCGGGTAGACCACACGGTACAGAATGACGAACTCGTTCGCACCGTCGATGCGCGCGGCCTCAATGACGCTGTCGGGCAGGCCCTTTACGAACTGCCGCATAAGATAGATGTAATACGGCGTACCGAAAAATGCGGGCAGCACCAGGGGTACGAAGGTATTCACCAGCCCTAGCTTCGACCATGTGATGAACAGCGGGATCTGCGTGACCTGCCAGGGAATCATCATTGTGGCGAGAATGAGCGGGAAAATATATTTCGCACCCTTCCAGGGGATCTTCGTCAGGGAATAGGCGATCATCGGCGCGGCGAAGATTTGGCCGAGGACCGGCAGAATCGCGACCACCAGCGTGTTCTTCGTATAAGCGAACAGCGGCATACGCTTAAAGATCGTCGCAAAATTTTCCCACTTAATGGGGTCCGGAATCCACTTGGGCGGATTCAGAAATATCTGGTTCGTAGGCTTTACCGCGGTGGAAAGCATCCACAGGAACGGCATGAAAAAGATGCAGGCAAAAAAGATCAGCAGAATATAAGAGCAGACCTTGCCCACGGTGCGCGAGGTTTTTGCAGAGATGATCCATTTTTTCACAGCTGTTCCCCCCTTACTCTACGTCGTAGGTGACGCGTTTTTCCATCAGGTACATGGCCACGAACGAAACCACCAGCACAATCAGGAACAGCACGATGGCCATAGCCGAGGCGTAGCCCATCTTCATGTAGCTGAAGCCGTTCATATACAGATACATCGAATAGAACAAAAGCGAGTTCTGCGGCCCGCCGGTGATGCTCTGCCCCACCTGGGAAACACTGGCAAACACATACGCCTGCGTGAAATACTGGAACGACGAAATAAGCCCCATCACCACCAGGAACTGGATGGTGGGCGAAATGTACGGCAGAGTGATCTTAAAGAAACGCTTGACAGGGCCCGCGCCGTCCAGCTCTGCCGCCTCGTAGAATGACTTTGGCACCGCCTTCAGCGCCGAAAGGAAAATGACGGTGTTCTGCCCGCAGCGCCACACGTCCATAATCATCAGCGAGATCTTGGTGAACTTCGGGTCGCTCAGCCAGCTTGGGCCGCGGATGCCGAACCAGGACAAAAAGTTGTTCAGCAGGCCGTATTCCGGGTTGAGCACCCACAAAAACAGCATGGCGCTGGCCACAATGGGCACCACTGTGGGCAGATAATAGATGGTGCGGAACGCGGGCATGCCCTTGACCTCCTTCGACAGCAGCACGGCCAGCGCCAGAGCGACCACAAGGCCGATGGGCATGCCGATGAAGGACATGACGGCGGTGTTCTTGATCGACACCGGAAAATATTTGTCGTTGAACAGCGTGACATAGTTGTCCAGCCCTGTGAACTCTGCCGGCTGGAAGATGTTAAAATCCGTAAAACTATAATACAGCGCGGAGAGGATCGGATAAAGCTGGAAGCACAAAAACCCGATGAGCCACGGCGAGACAAACAGCAGGCCAAGGAGGAAGAACCTCCGCTCTTGTTTCGATTTTCGTTTTTTGATCCCGTTTCCTTCCTTTTTGGCGGCCGATGCATTTCTCATGCCAAAACCTCGCTTTCGTAGAGATGGCCCGCGGCACGGGCTTTGGGAATACAGGCGCGATACAAAAAAGGAAAGCGCCGACCGGGCCGGGTAACCGCACAGCCGGCGCTTTCCTCTATTCTTTACTGTTTCTTTTGTCTGTTCAGCCGGCGGCTTCGTCCGCCATGGGCTGCACCGCTTCCACAACGGCCTTGGCCGCGTCTTCTACGGTCATATTTCCGGCGAGCGCCTCGGTCATGTAAGTGCTGATCTCAGTCAGATACTCGTTGACATAGGAGCTCATGGGGAACGCACGGAACTCGCCGTCGCGCAGCATCTCCGCCACCTGTTTGGCCTCTTCGGAAACGCCGTCCATCGCGATGACCGCGTCCAAAGCGCTCTTGCGCGGCATGAACGCGCCATTGCCATAGTCGCCCTCAGCCATGAAGGCCATGTTCTCGGCGCTGGTCAGGCTCTTGAGCACCTTCAGCGTGGCTTCGGCGTTCGCCGTTTTGGCGTTCACTTCCCACACGCCGCAGCTCAGCATGCCCTGGCCTTCGCCGCCCTCGGCGGGAGCCGGCATCGGGGCGATGCCCATGTTGGTGCCGGTCTCCTTCGCAGCATCCACCATGGAAGCCAGCGCGGAGTCCGCCTGCCAGCGGATGGCCAGCTTTCCGGTGAACAGCGGGTCCTCGGTTGTGGCGCGGGCGCCCAGAGAATCGATGAAGCGCTTCACGTTGTCATAGCCGTACTTGCTGTAAATGTCGGCCTGGAACTGATAAGCCTTGAGCATCTCGGGAGAATCGAAGGTGATGGTGTTGGTCTCTTCGTCGATGAACTGCGCACCGAACGCCACAGGCCACAGAACGTTGTCCAGCCAGGGATAATCGGGGATCAGGCCCATCTGCTCAATGGAACCGTCAGCGCCAACCTTCGTGCAGTCGTCAATGCACTGGATCAGCTCGTCCATCGTTTTGGGGAATTCTTCCCAGCCGGCCTCGGCCAGCATGTCCTTGTTGTAGAACAGGAACGTAGAGCTGTACGTGAAGGGGATGGAATATACCTTATCCTCGTAGGTGCACACATCCCATGCGGCGTCGATGAAATCGTCCTTGTTCCACTCGGCGTCGCCGCCGTTGACAAACTCGGTAAGGTCGTACAAAGCGCCGTTGTTCGCCCAGGTGGGCGCGTTGTTCCAGTAGTTCTGGAAGATGTCCGGCGTAGAGCCGGAAGCGATCGTCGTCATGATGACGTCCGCCGTTTTGGCGCCGGACACAACGACTTCGATGTTATCGGTGTTGGTGGCGTTGTAATTCTCGGCCCACTGCAGCAGACGCTGATGGGGCTTGGTTACTTCCTCATCCTCGGCATACATGTGCCAGACGGTGACCACCGTCTTTTCGCCGGAGGGCGCGGCGGATGCCGGGGCGGAACCAGATGTGCTGCCGGCTGCGGAAGAAGATGCTCCGCCGCAGGCGGTGAGCGCCGAAACAGCCAGCGCAAGAGAAAGGATCAAAGCGAGTGCCTTTTTCATAAGTGACCTCCTGATGAAACATTATTTCCGAACGGGCCGGACGACCGGTCAGCCCGGCCCGTACATGGCATCAATTCCGGGCGTGCACACGGGTCTCTTTTAAAAGAATATCCTGGAGCCGTTGGCTCCAGGCACCGGCGCTTTTGCGCAAAAGCGCGCGTCGATGTGCCCCGGGTGCTTTTTTGCCCTCCTATACTATACCAAATCTGCAAAAATTCTTCTTGGCAAATCTTCCATTTTCGGCCGCCGCCTTCCGGGCGGCCTTTTTTGCACTTTTTTTGAGGCGCCGCGGGCAGTTCCGCCTAAAAACGGCTTTGCTGCGTCCTTCGCCTCGTAAAAACAATTTACACAAAATTAAATTTCAAAACGCCGCATTTGGCAGGCAAACTTGATAAATCGTTCAATCCTGACCCACCGAATTTGAAAAAACATCCAAAACAGAACCGTCGCCGAGCAGTTTTACTGGTAAAAGCGTCACAGAACTACGGGCTTCCCCTCGGCCGCGGAGCGGTAAGCAGCCAGCACCAGCGCCAGTGCCTTGCGGCCTTCGGCCTCGTCCACCAGCAGCGTCCCCTCGCCGCGCACCGCGTCGATAAAGTTGCGCAGCTGTGCCACATGCCCCGAAGGGTCAATCGCGCCCGCCTCACTGTGGGAGCGCACCTCCGGCGCGGGTTCCTGCTCATAAATATGGTAAGCGGAGTCTCCCGCCACCTCCCATTTAACGATGCGGTCTTCTTCCAAAATGATCGTTCCTGACTCGCCGTTCAGCTCGATGCGGCGCGGAAAGCCGGGGTAATCCCCCACCGACGCCTGAATGACGCCCTGCGCGCCGCAGTGCCAGGCCACTACAGCTGTGAGTGTATCCTCCACCTCAATATCCCGCACCAGCGTGCCGCTCAGCGCATAGATGCTGTCTGCCGGCCCCATCAGATACCGCACAAGGTCCACACCGTGGATCCCCTGGTTCATCAGCGCCCCGCCGCCGTCCATCGCCTGTGTGCCCCGCCAGGTACCCGAATCATAATAGCTCTGGGGGCGGAAATATTTCATATACAAATCGCAGCGTGTGATGCGCCCCAACGCCCCGCTCTCCAAGGCGCGCTTTACGCGCGCCACGGCCGGGCCGTAACGCAGCTGGGAGACTACCCCCACCTGAACACCGGCGGCGCGTGCTGCGGCGGCCACGGCGTCGCAGTCCTCCAACGTCAGCGCCACGGGCTTTTCAATGAGCACATGCTTGCCCGCGGCCACAGCCTGCAGTGCCAGCGGCGCATGCAGGTGGCTGGGCGTGCAGATACACACCGCGTCCACCTGCGGGTCTGCCAGAAGCGCGTCGTAATCCGGATACGCCCGGGTGCCGTAAGCCTGTGCCGCGGCACGGGCGCTTGCTTCTACAGGGTCATACACGCCGCACAGCGCCGCGTCCTCGATGGAGCGGATCGCGTCCAGATGGAACCGGGAGATCACGCCGCAGCCCGCCACGGCAAAATGCACTTTCAAATCCAAAGGTTCAACATTCCTTTCCGGGCACGGCCCTCCTGTTCAAACCGGGCGCAGCGTGTCCGCATAAGCGGGCAGCGGCGCAAAAATGCCGCTTTCCCCATAAAAACCTCCGTCAAGCCGGTACACGCCGTTCTGCGGTGTGCGCCAGGCGGCTCCGGGCGCGGCGCACATAGCGTCCAGACGGCGCCAATCGGTATAATTCTGCGGGCCGTTGCTCTCCACAACACCCACGCGCAGACCCGGTACACGCGGCAGCCGCGCCGCCAGAGACATATTCCAGTCCAAAAGCGCAGGCGGCACCGTCAGGTCCGCGCAGAAGCACGCCGCGCCGCTTTTCTGCGCCGCGCGCACCATCTCCAGCGTGACGGACAGCGTTTTTGCAATGGGTTTGCAGGCGATGGCCGAATAGCCGTATTCCCAGGTCAGGCGGGCAACGTCCTGTGCGCTGTGGGCACTTTCGTCGCCCGCTACGCGCACCGGCAGGCCATGCACGGGTTCCGGCCGGTCCCCCGCAAACGGCTCCTCCAGCAGCACGATGCGCTCCAGCGCGTCCATCTTGTCCGCAGCATCCAGAAAGCGCAGCAGAAATTCCCTGTCCGGATAACGGCCGTTGGCGTCCAGATAATAGACGGGGCGGCCACACTCCGTATACGGCGTGGTAAAGCCGGCGGCTGCCGTGTGGACGGTGCGCAGGCGCCCGATGTCCCACGCAAGCATGGCCTCCGGGTCTCCGTTCTTCTCCGGGTCGGAACCGATCTTTACCTTTAATAAAAAGGCGCCGTCCTCCAGCAGGGCGTGCAGCTCGTCCTCCGGCGTATGGTAAGTGATGAGCGGGATGCTCCCCAACTCTTTTTCCCGGTTCGTCAGCTCCGGGCAGAAGGACGCGCACAGCGCGTCGAAGGTGCCGTTCCCCCGTTTTGCGTTCCAAAGCTGCCACAGCGCAAAATCCACGGGTACCAGCGCGTTGAGTACAAAGGTTTGCGGCACGTCTGCCCGTCCCAGAAGTCTGCGGGCGAACGCCAGAAGCTCCGGCACCAGGCCCGCAGTCATACCGGGCGGGTCTGTGAAAGCCTGTCCCTGCAAAAGCTCCAGCGCGCGGCGCGTGACCGCCAGCATTCTTTCGTTGCCGCCCGCTTCGTCACAGGCGCAGAATGTGACGGGGTCGGACCAGAGCACGCTCTGTACGCCCACACCCATGCCGCTCGCTCCGCTGTCCAGCGTCAGGCGCACGGCCGTCTGCCACAGCTCGCTCAGCGTGCCTCCCTTGAAGCCGAAAGGTGCGCGCAGCGGTTCCCGTATGACGCCGAGCTCTGTGTTAACGATACGTTCCATGGCGCTTACGCGATGGTGGCCAGCATGGCCTGCGTGATCTCAGACACCAGCGTCCCGCCTGTAAGGAACCGTCCGATCTCGTCGGCCACGTGCGCGCCGATTTTCAGCTTGCCGTTGTTGGCAAGGCCCGCCAGATGCGGCGTCATGATGCAGTTGGGGATGCCGCGCAGCGGGCTGTCCGCGGCAGGCGGCTCGGGGTCCGTCACATCCAGGCAGGCATATTTCAGCTTGCCGCCGCGCAGCGCTTGCGCAAGCGCTTCCTCGTCTACCAGGGCGCCCCGGGCGGTGTTGATGAGGATGGCTCGGTCCTTCATCAAAGAAAGCGCGCGGCCGTTGATCATATGGCGGGTGGAATCCAGCGCGGGCGCGTGCAGCGAAACCACATCGCTTTCGGCCAGCAGCGTATCCAAATCTGCCTTTTTCGCGCCCATGGCGGCGATGGCGGCTTCGTCCAGCAGCGGGTCATAGGCCAGCACATTTACGCCGAACGCCTGCAGCAGCTCGATGTAGTGGGAGCCTGCAAAGCCACAGCCTACCACGCCCACGGTGATGTCGAACAGCTCGGTGATGACGCTGTAATCCTCCACCCAGCCGCCGTTGCGGATCTCCTCGTTGAAAGCAAACACGTTTTTGCAGGCGCAGATGGTAAGGCCCAGCGCCGTTTCCGACACACCGTAGCTGAGGATGCGCGCGCTGCTAACAACGCGGATGCCGCGGGCATACAGCTCGTCGCTGACGATGCCCTTCACGCTGCCCGCGGCGTGGGCCACAAAGCGCAGGTTGGGTGCGCAGTCCAAAATTTCCTTATCCAGCTGCGGCACGCCCCAGGATGTAATGGCGATATCCGCCCCGGCAATGATCTGCTTGACGGTCTCTTTTTCGGCCTTGTCCGTTTCGTTCACGGCCACCTCGCCCCATTCGGCCAGGCGGGCCATTGTTTTTTCGGAAAGCAGCGTCGCGCGCAGCGGCGCGTCCATCAGCACAGCAATTTTCATCGTTCGGTAAGCTCCTTTTCCGCCGCCCGTTGTCCGGCCGGCCCTCTTGCCCACATTATACCGTCGCCTCCCGCCGGTGTCTTTACACTTTTTTTAGGAATATTGTACTATTTTTTCGCAGGTGTTCCCTTTGCGCATGGCGTTGCTGTATACTGATATTGTAGAAAAGCAGTGAAAGGAAGGGGAACACGGATGAACGAATGCAGCATCCTCTGGTGCGGCAAGTACCACCAAAACTGGGAAAACGAGCTGCACTGCCACAACTATTTCCAAATGGTAGGCATTCTGAGCGGCAGCGGCACCGTGTATGTGGACGACCAGCCTTATGAGATCGAAAAGGAGCAGGTGTTTCTGCTGTGCCCCCAGCAGCTGCACGCCATCCACTGCGGTGAAAAAAACGCTGCGCCGCTGAAAATGCTGGATGTAAAATTCACCGTGGCGGATCCCGCGCTGTTCGAGGATCTGGTGCGCGTGGGCGATATGTTCCATTTGCAGGATTTCGGATGGTTCGTGCGCTTTTTTGACAAGATCATCGCAGAGAGCGCCCAGCAGCGCCCCTATTATTACTCCATCATCAGCGGCTATTTGCTGGAAATGCTGGTACGTATCGTGCGGGAACGGCTGGGCCAGCCCGCCGCAGCGCCCGAGGAGGAGGCGCCCCGCGTCGCCACGTTCAAGGGTGTGGACGTTGCCGCACTGATGCAGTATATCGATTTCAACTATTCCCGCATCATCAGCCTGGAGGATCTTTCCACCCTGGCGGGCGTCAACAAAACAACGCTCATCAGCATCTTCAAGGAGGTGTACGGCACCACGCCCATCCGCTACATCAACCGTATCCGCCTGCGCAAGGCCAAGGAGCTTCTGGTGAACACCGACACCAGCGTCAGCGAGATCGCAGACCTTGTGGGCTTCCAGAGCATCCACTATTTCAGCCGCTTTTTCAAAGCGAAGGAAAACTGCACGCCCATGGAATACCGCATGCGCAACGGGCAGAGCCGTTATTTCAACTTTCAGCGGCAGGGCGGCAGCAGCCTGTGGTAAGGCTGCTGCCGCCGGCGAAAAAAAAGCAAAAAATTCTGGATAATATGCAAAGCAATCCCGGCGGTTTCGTTTTATAATGAGGCCGTTGACAAACAAAACGGCCCGGAAAGACGCGGGCCTGTCAACAGCCCTATAATGCAAACAAAACAACAGCCGCCTGTGCGGCGGCCCGTAAAAGGAAGTGCTGAATTTATGATACGCATCGGCGCCGTCAACATCGACACCTCCCACCCTCTGGGATTCGGCGAGGTCATGGAAAAGGACGACCGTGCACGCTATGTGGGCGTGTACAACGACTCTTTCCGTCCGGACAGCGAGGTGGAGGGCTTCATCCGCCGCTTCGGCTTGGAAAAGCGCTGCAATACGCTGGAGGAGCTTGCCGCGATGTGCGACATCGGCTTCATCCACGGCTGCGACTGGGACGACCATCTGCGCTGCGCAATGCCTTTCATCGAGCAGGGCAAGCCTGTGTTCATCGACAAGCCTCTGGTGGGAAATCTGGCCGACTGCCGCCGCGTGGAACAGCTTGTAAAAGACGGCGCGGTGATCCTCGGCGCGTCCAGCGCGCGCTACGCTTACGAAGTGCAGCAGTTCCTGGCGCTGCCTGAAGAGGAGCGCGGCGAGGTGGTGAACGTGTTCGGCACTGCCGGCGTGGACGAATTCAACTACGGCGTACACATTGCCGAGGCCATCGGCGGCATTTTGGGACAGGGCGCACAGAGCGTGCGCTACATGGGCCGCGGCGAAGCCGGCGGCAAGTACTCCGAGAGCTATTTCGTACAGTACGAAAACGGAAAAAGCGCTGTTTTCAACACCTTCACAGGCACCTGGCAGCCCTTTGTTCTCACCATTATGACGACCAAAACCACCCACCATTTCCGCATGGACTCCAACCGCCTGTACGAGGCGCTGATGTGCGAGATCTGCAATTATATGGAGGGCAAGCCCAATCTTCTGGCGGGGCCGGACGCACTGCTGGAATCCGTCAAAGTAATGCTGGCGGCCACGGCCTCCCGCGCGCAGGGAGGCGCGCCCGTTGCGCTGGATGCCCTGACGGACGCAATGCCCGCTTACGACGGCCGTGCCTTCTGCAGGAGCTACGGCGCGGCGGCAGGCAGACTGTACTGATATTCTCCGAAAGCAGCGCCCTGCCCCGGCACGGACGCTGCTTTTTTGTACACAGCGCCTATGTTTTGACGATTTGCCAACTTTATGGGATGATATGCAAATCTCTTTTGAGCAAAAGGGAGTACCATCAAATCAGAACTCCGTGTGACCTGCACGGCGAAAAGGAGAGATTTGAGAGTATGAATTTTGCCATCATCGGCTGCGGCGTGATCGCCTTCACCCATGCCAAAGCGCTGGAGGCCCTGCGCGGCGAGGGCTGCGTGCTGTACGGCGCGTGCGATATCATCCCGGAAAAGGCCGACGCTTATGCCGCCGAACACGGCGTGCCCCACGTCTACTATGATTATCACGACGTTCTGGCGGACCCTGCCGTGGACATCGTATGCGTCTGCGTACCCAGCGGCACCCACGGCGAGGTGTGCAAAGCCGCCGCCGAAGCCGGTAAGGCCATTGTGTGCGAAAAGCCTATGGAGATCACGCCGGAGAAGATCGCGGATGTGATCGGCGTGGTGGAGCGCACCCACGCGAAGATGCAGTGCATCTTCCAGCGGCGCATGATGCCTGTGGCCATCGCTGTGAAGCAGGCCGTGGCCGAGGGCAGGTTCGGCAGGATCTGCCTGGCCGGAGCGGACCTGAAATATTATCGTGACCAGGCCTATTACAACAGCGCGGGCTGGCGCGGCACCTGGGAGCAGGACGGCGGCGGCGCGCTGATGAACCAGGGCGTGCACGGCATCGACCTTATTTTGTGGATGCTGGGCGACGAGGTCTCCACGCTGTACGGCCGCGCCGAGACGCTGGCCCGCGACATCCCTGTGGAGGATACCGCCGCGGCCGTGCTGAATATGAAGCACGGCGGTATCTGCGTCATCCAGGGCTGCACCACGGCATATCCGGGCTTTTCGTCCACCTTCTATATTCACGGCGAAAAGGGCACCGTCGTATTCAACGACGAGGGCATACTGGAGTGGAAGTTCCTCGACGAGGCCGACGCGCCTCAGCGCCCCGATATGGGCGAACGCGTGGGCGGTGCGGGCGACCCGACGAAAATCGGCAATTACGGCCACATCTGCCTGCTGCGCGATATCGCACAGGCCGTACGCGACGGCCGTTCTCCTGCCATTCCCCCGCAGGAGGCCGCGCTGGCCGTGCGCGTCATCTGTTCTATTTACGAATCCACCCGCACGGGCAGGCCCATCGTTTTCTAAGCCCGCGCGTTTTCCCCTCATCCCTGTAAAAACGACGTGCCGCGTTCCTTTTCAAGCTATGGGACGCGGCACATGGAGGTCCTTATGAAAATCTCATTCATCACCGACGAGGTGACGCAGAGCTTTGACGAGGCCGTACGGTTCGCAAGGCAGAACGGCCTGGCAGGGCTGGAGCTGCGCAGCGTGGAGGACACTGCCATCGACATGCTTCCGGCTGAAACGCTGCGCGCATGGCGCCGCAGGCTGGACGCCGAGGGTTTGACCGTTTGCGGCCTGGCCGGTTCGTTTTACAAATGCGCGCTGGAACCGGACGCTGTGGAAGCCGAGCTGGCCAAGCTGGAACGCCTGTGCGCCGCGGCGGACATTTTGGGCTGCGCGTTCATCCGCGGCTTTGCATTCTTCGCACCGGAGGAAGGGCCCCTGCCCGCCGAAACGCTGGCGCCTTATTTTGAGCGGCCCGTACGCCTGCTGGAGCAGCGCGGCAAAACGCTGCTGCTGGAGGCGGACCCCAGCGTCAACACCTCAAACCATGCGGCGCTGGCCCGGCTTATCGAAGCCATCGGCTCGCCCCGTGTGCGCGCGATCTTCGACCCGGGCAATTGCCTGTACGACCCCTTGGGCGAAACGCCCTATCCGGACGGCTACGAGGCCATCCGTCCCTTCTTTGCCCATGTGCACATCAAGGACGCGGTGCGCGCTGTGCCGGAAAGCTACTGCGTAAAGGTGGGCACGGGGCAGGTGAGCTATCCCGCTCTGCTGCGCCGCCTTGCGGCGGACGGCTATGCGGGCTGGCTGTCCATGGAGACCCATTACCGTCTGGATTCCCACCTGACGGAGGAACAAATGCGCCTGCCCGGCGGCGCGGGCTTTTCAGCGGGCGGTGCGGCGGCCACGGCCGAGAGCGTCGCGGCGCTGAAGGACATTCTGCAAAAGGAGGGGCTGCTGTGAGCACAACACTTTTGCGCGGCGGGCGCCTGGTGCAGGATGGCTGCATCACCCGCTGCGATATTCTGCTGCGCGGCAAGGCTGTGGATGCCGTCCTGCCGCCGGACAGCGGCGCGGCGGCGGACTTCGTATATGACCTGGCCGGCCTGTACGTCAGCGCGGGCTTTATCGACATCCACGTCCACGGAGGCGGCGGACACGATTTTATGGACGGCACGCCGGAGGCATATCACGGCGCGAGCGCGCTGCACCTCCGCCACGGCACCACGGCCATGGTGCCCACTACGCTGGCCGCCTCAAAGGAAGAGCTGCTACGCTCCTTTTCTGTATTTGAACGCTGCCGGGACGGCTTTGCGGACGGCGCGAAGCTTCTGGGCCTGCACATCGAGGGGCCTTACATCGCCAAAAGCCAGTGCGGCGCACAGGACCCGCGCTTCATCCGCGAGCCGGACCCCGCCGAATACAACGAGCTGCTTGACGCCTGCCCGCACATCCTTCGCTGGACCATCGCGCCCGAGCTGCCCGGCGCACGGGAGATGGGGCTTGCGCTGCTGGCGCGCGGCGTACTGCCCAGCATCGGCCACAGTGAGGCCGACAGCGAAGCGGTGCGTGCCGCCATTCCCTGCGGCTACCGCCATGTGACGCACCTGTATTCGGCCATGTCCACCATCGTGCGCAAGGCCGGCTTCCGCCACGCAGGCATCGTGGAAAGTGCGTATCTGTACGATGAGCTGTCCAGCGAGATCATCGCCGACGGCTGCCACCTGCCCGCTCCATTGCTGCAGCTGGCTTACAGACACATCGGCCCGCAGCGGCTGGTGCTGGTCACGGACGCCATGCGCGGCGCCGGACAGACACAGGGCGAGAGCATCCTGGGCAGCCTGGAAAACGGCCAGCGCGTCATCCTGGAGGACGGCGTCGCCAAAATGCCGGACCGCACGGCCTTCGCGGGCAGCATCTGCACAGCCGACAGGCTGGTCCGCACAATGGTGACGCTGGCCGGCGCCAGCCTGCCCGATGCAGTGCGTATGATCACCGAAACCCCCGCCCGCGTACTGGGCCTTTCCGATTTTTACGGCCGCGTGGAGGCGGGCCGCGCGGCAGACCTTGCCGTGTTCGACCATACCGTCCGCATCGCCATGGTGTTCAAGGACGGCGCCGTGTGTTTTGAAAACCGAGAGGAGGCATTCCAATGACAAAAACCATTTCCATCAACCAGTTCCGCGTAAAGATCTACGACACCCGCGCGGAAATGGGCTTCTGCGCCGCGGACGAAGCTGCCGCTGCCATCCGCGGCGTATTGGCGCAGAAGGAAGAGTGTAATATGATCTTCGCCGCCGCACCCTCGCAGAACGAGATGCTGGCCGCGCTTGCGGCGCAGCCGGGCATTGAATGGAACCGTGTGAACGCCTTTCATATGGACGAGTACATCGGCCTTGCGCCGGACGCGCCCCAGGGCTTTGCCAATTTTCTGCGGGCGGCCATCTTCACCAAGGTGCCCTTTCGATCCGTTAACTGCCTGGATGGGACCGCGGCGTCCCGGGATCCGGCAGCCGAGTGTGCCCGCTATTCCCAGCTGCTGCGCCGTTTCCCCGTGGACATCACCTGCATGGGCATCGGGGAAAACGGGCACATCGCCTTCAACGACCCCCCCGTGGCCGATTTCGACGACCCCGCCCTGGTAAAGCCCGTGGCGCTGGACGAGATATGCCGCAACCAGCAGGTGCATGACGGCTGCTTCGCCACTCTGGACGACGTGCCCACCCATGCGCTGACGCTGACAGTGCCCGCACTGATGCACGCTGCCCAGGTGTTCTGTGTGGTGCCCGCCGCCACCAAGGCGCGCGCCGTACGCGACACGCTGCTGGGCGACATCCGCACCGCCTGCCCCGCCAGCATCCTGCGGCGCCACCCCGCTGCGACACTGTATCTGGACGCGGACAGCGCCAGCCTGCTGTAAGCCTGCCGCGTGCAGGGAAAGGAGACGGCCATGAACGAAATTCTCTCCTTCTCCGGCCAGCTGCCGGAGCATTTTGACGCTGCTTTTGCGGAGATCGGCCCCGAGCTGGGCTTTGCCCGCGCCGGACAGGGAGGCCTGAGCGTAGCCCTGCGTCAGGGCGGCTGCCTGCGCGCGGAAAAGCGTGCGGACGGCGTGGTGGTCACCTGGGCCGAACCCGTACAGGTATACCGCGCACTTTCACTGCTGCGCCAGCACTGGGCGGAGGACGCTTTCTGCATTGAGGAAACGCCCTGCTTTGAAACGGCGGGCATGATGTTCGACGTTTCCCGCAACGCGGTGCTGCAGCCGGACACGCTGCGGTTTTTCCTGCGCAAAATGGCCATGATGGGGCTCAACCTGGGCATGATGTACACCGAGGACACCTATGAGGTGCCCGGCCAGCCCTACTTCGGCTATCAGCGCGGGCGTTATTCCGCAGACGAGCTGCGGGCGCTGGATGATTATGCCGATATGCTGGGCATCGAGCTTTGTCCCTGCATCCAGACGCTGGGCCATTTGAACCGCGCGCTGCACTGGCCCGCGCTGGCGCATCTGAAGGACAACGAGGAGGTTCTGCTGGCCGACGATGCGCAAACCTACGCATTCCTGGAGGAGCTTATCGCGGCTGCCGCCGCGCCCTACCGTTCCAAACGCATCCACATCGGCATGGACGAGGCCCACGGCATCGGTTTGGGCGCGCACCTGCGCCGCCACGGCTACGAGGACCCCCACACCATCATCCGCCGGCATCTTTCCCGCGTGCTGGAGATCACACGCCGCCACGGCCTTTCGGCCATGATGTGGAGCGATATGTATTTCCGTCCCGATTCCCCCACCGACGGCTATTATGACAGCGGTATGCCCTCGGCCGAAGCAGTGGCCGCCGTGCCGCCGGATGTGACGCTTGTGTATTGGGACTATTACCACGAGACCGAGCAGGAGTATACCGATATGCTGCAAAAGCACGCAGCACTGCCCGCGCCCACCGTATTCGCGGGCGGGATCTGGACATGGTGCGGGCCTGCGCCGGATTACGCCAAAACGCTGGCTGCGGCCGTCCCAGCGCTGACCGCCTGCAAAAAAGCGGGTGTGCCGCTGGTGCTGGCCACGGCCTGGGGCGACAACGGCGCCGAGGCCAATCTCACGTCCGCTCTGCTGGGCATGCAGCTGTACGCCGAATTCATGTATACCGGCACATACGATGCCGGCTCTCTCGCCCGCCGTTTTGCCTGCTGCTGCGGTGCAGACGCACAGGCGTTTTTGGACCTTTCGCTGTTCAACGCCGTGCCCGGCATGCGCTCGGGCGCGCTGCGGCCTGTCAACGCGGCCAAATTCCTGCTGTATCAGGACCCCCTGGTGCAGCTCTTTGCCGCCGACACCGCCGGGCTCGCCATGAGCGCGCATTATACGGAGCTTGAGGCGCGCTATACCCGGTATGCCGATGAAAACCCGGCCTTTGAACCGCTTTTCCGTTTTTACTCCCTTTTGGCCCGCGTGCTGGCCGGCAAATGTGCCTGGCACGAGCAGGCCGCGCAGGCCGTCCGCCGAAAGGATCTTTCTCTGGCGGCACGCCTTGCCGAAGCCCTGCCCGGGACCATTGCGGCGACGGAGGCGCTTCGCACCGCATGGCGCGCGCTGTGGGAAGCCACTAACAGGCCCCAGGGCTTCGAGATCATCGACCTCCGCCTGGGCGGCGTGGCCGCAAGGCTTTCCACCGCCGCAGCGCGCATGCGCGCGTTTGCCGCGGGCGTCTGCGCGGACATCCCCGAGCTTTCCGCTCCCGCCTTGCCTTATACGCTGCGCCCGGACGGCACGCTGTTCGGCAGCTACGCGGTGGGGGAGATCGTCTCCGCCTGCAAGCTCGATATCTAAGGAATCTCTGATTTAATCCGGGCTACCGCGCATGCGCGAGAGATGGTAAAATAACACCATCAAAACGATGGAGGAACAAGGAAATGAAGCAGGAAACATTTACGGACATCGAATACAGCTACCGCAAGAAGAAAACGAAGCGGGAGGAATTTCTGGAAATCATGGAGGAGATCATCCCGTGGGATGAATGGGTTGGCGTGATTGAACCCTACTACCCCAAGGGAAAGCGCGGTCGTCCGCCCATGGGGATCGAAAAGATGCTGCGGATGTACCTGCTTCAAATCTGGTTCAACCTGTCTGACCCGGCGACCGAAGATGCCATCTACGACAGCTATGCCATGCGAAAATTCACAGACATTGACTTTATGACGGAAACAGTGCCGGATGAAACAACGCTGTGCAAGTTCCGTCATCTTTTGGAAACGAACGGCCTGAACAAGCTGTTTTTTGACGCGATCAACCGGGTAATGGTGCAAACCGGCCACATGATGAAAGGCGGCACCATCGTGGATGCGACCATCATCAATGCCCCCAGTTCTACGAAAAATGCGGAGAAGAAGCGTGACCCTGAAATGCATCAGACCAAAAAGGGCAATGAGTGGAAATTCGGGATGAAATGCCACACCGGTGTGGATGCAGGCAGCGGCCTGGTTCATACCATTACGGTCACGGCGGCAAATGAGCATGACATCACACAGGCCGCCGCATTGATTCGCGAAGATGATGAAGTAGTATATGGGGATGCTGGGTATCTGGGAATCCACAAGCGCCCCGAGGTAGCCTGCGACGAGCATTTATCCAGCATTGACTACCGCATTAACCGCCGTCCCGGAAAGCTGCCTCATGTATCTGACAATGCAATTGACTGGGAACGGTATATTGAGAACCGCAAGTCCTCGGTGCGCTGTAAGGTAGAGCATGCGTTCCGAATCATCAAGTGCCAGTTTGGCTATAAGAAAACGGTGTATCGCGGACTGATGAAAAACGCGAATCGGCTGTACGCTTTGTTTGCCTGTGCCAATTTATACGCCCTTGCCATGGCCGGGCGAAAACTTTCCACAACCTGATATAGGGGCAGTCTGCCCTTTTTCAGGAAATGGGGCGGAAATGCAAAGGAATACTGGCTATTTTCCGACTGAATCGCTTGAACCTAGCGGTAATCGTCTATTTTCTCGCTCGGCGCTGAATGAAGGCGATTTATTCAGAGGTTCCCTAAGAATCTGTATTCTTAGATAAGGAATGTCGGATATTCGAGCGGATTTTGTGCCATGCAAGGCAAATTTTCGCAGGAATAGCAGCGCTATTTCAAGGAAATTTAACGCAGCAGGGCGCAAAATCCGCCGGTTAGATGGCGTTCCGTTCTGTGAATACGGGTTCTAAGCGCGCCGCATCCGGCCGCGCTGTTATCCGCAAAAAAAAAGAAAGGACGAACTACCATGGACAAACCCGTTACCTTTGCCATCTGCGGCCTGGGCATCCGCGGGCTAGAGGCGTATGCCGCCTTCCAGAAGCAGCACCCTGAAAAAATGAAGATCACCGCCGGGGCCGACCCGGACCCCGACCGCCGCGCCGCACTGCAGGCGAATTACGGCGTGCCCGCCGGAAGCTGTTTCGCCACAGGCGAAGAGCTGCTGGCCCAGCCGCGCCTTGCGGATGTGATGATCATTGCCACGCAGGACCGCCAGCATGTGGCGCAGGCGCTGGCCGCGCTGGACAAGGGCTATCACCTTGTGCTGGAAAAACCCATTTCTCCGCTGCTGGACGAATGCCTTGCACTGCAAAAAAAAGCGCATGAGGCGAACCGCGTGGTGGTGGTGTGCCATGTGCTGCGCTATACCAAATTCTACGGCACGCTGTACGAGCTGCTGCGCGGAGGCGCCATCGGCCGTATCGAATCCCTGGACGCGGTGGAGAACGTGGCTTACTGGCATTATGCCCACAGCTATGTACGCGGCAACTGGCGGCGGGCGGAGGAATCCAGCCCCATGATCCTGGCAAAAAGCTGCCACGACATGGACATCATCCGCTGGCTGATGGGCGTTCCCTGCGAAAGCGTTTCCTCCTACGGCTCTCTGGACTGGTTCCGCGCGGAAAACGCGCCGGATGGCAGTGCAGACCGCTGTCTTTCCGGCTGCGCCTGTAAGGAAGGATGCCCCTACGACGCGGAAAAGATCTACATTTTCAATGACAAAAGCGGCATCCGTTCGGGCAATGACGAGTGGCCCTGCTCGGTGCTGGTGAATAAACCCACCGAGGAAAAGCTGTATGACGCGCTGCGCACAGGGCCCTACGGCCGGTGCGTATACCGGTGCGACAACGACGTGGTGGACCACCAGGTCGTCTCCATGCGCTTTGCCGGCGGCGCGACAGCCACCTTCACCATGAGCGCCTTCACGGCAAAATGCTACCGCAGCATCAAGGTGATGGGTACGATGGGTGAGATCGAAGGCGATATGGACGCCAACGTACTGTACCTGCGCAAATTCGGACAGCCCGAGCAGGTTCTGGACCTGGGCACCATCCCCGACCGCTTTGCCGGTCACGGTGGCGGCGATGCGCTGATGATGGATTATGTGTGCGAGCTTATCGCCGCAGGCGGTGCGGAAGGCCTCACCTCGGTGGACGCCTCGGTGGAAAGCCACGTGATGGCGCTGGCGGCCGAGCACTCCCGCACACACGGTGGCTCAGCAGTGGAGCTGGCCGAGTTTACCGAAAAATAACGCGCTTTTCCGGCCGTGCTCAAGGGCGGCCAGAACCGGTGCCGCAGGCCGGCCCGGCGGAAAGCCCTTTACAACGAAGGGGCCGGGCCGGCCTTTGCACAACAAACAAGGAGGCAGCCATGGAAGCCTTTGACATCCCGGCCCTGCACGCGCTGTGCATCGAGCTTTCGATTCCCGGCCCCGCCGCCGAAGCCTGCCTTGCGCAGGCCGCTTCGGCACAGGCGGCGCCCTTGCTGCGCCATATCCCCGCCCTGCTGGATGCATCGCGGGCCGAAGCCGCCATGCGTGAACTTCAGGCGAAATGCGCGCCGCTGAGTCCCAATGGGCTGCTGGAGCTGGCCGTGCTGCTGTCCGCCGCATTGGAGGCGCGCAAACATTATGCGGCGCGGGGCGTTCCCGACGATGTCTACCTTGCCACGATGGGCTGCTTTTCCCGTTTTCTGAACGAGACGCACCGCTGGACAGGCCGCTGGCAGTTCGACCGCGGCTTCTGGGTCTGGCGGCAGCTCTGCGGGCGGCTGCTCCGCCTCGGCACACTGGAATTCGAGGCGCTTCCCCTGCCCGCTGAGCTTGCCGGGCCGTTGGGCGCGGCGGCGGGCGCGCCCGCGCTCTCGGTGCATATTCCCGGCGACGCGATGTGTACGCCCGAAGCGCTCCATGCCTCCTATGCGCGGCGTGCGGACTTTTTTGCCCGCGACGGCGCTTTGCCGTTGACCTATTGCCGCACATGGCTTCTTTCGCCCCGCGTGAAGGAGCTGCTCCTGCCCGGTTCCGGCATTCGCAATTTTATGGAGGATTACACGCTGGCAGACTGGGATCCCGATGACAATTCCGGCCGTCTCTGGCTGTTCGGCGCACCGGGTATCCCGGACGCCGCGCTGCCTGAGCGCACGTCTCTGCAGCGGGGCGCAAAGGAGCTTTTGCTGCAAGGCAAACTGCTTGGCTCGGGGCTGGGGCTGCTGAAGCTGTGAACGTTTGACGCTTCAAGTGAAGGAAAAAGGAGTGCCGCCATGAAATTTTATATCGCGGTAGACTGCGAAGGCCCCGCCTGTGTGGTGGGCGAACCGGGAAAGGGCCTGGGCAGCGGAGAAAACTACCGGTTCGCCTGCCTGCAGGCCACGCGGGAGGCGAACGCAGCGGCCCGTGCTTTGTTCGACGCAGGCGCGCAGGAGGTCGTCGTCTGGGACGCGCACGGCACAGGCGTAAACCTGCAGTACGACCTGCTGGACCCACGCTGCCGCATCCTGCTGGGCAGCGGGCACAGAGGCCGCTTTGCAGGCATGGACAAAAGCTATACCGCCGTGCTGTTCATCGGCTATCATGCGCGGGAAAACACCTCCCGAGCCGTGTTGGCCCACACCTTCTGTTCCACCGCGTTCCAATATTATAAGCTGGACGGAAAAGAAGCGGGCGAGCTTGCCATCGACGCGGCATACGCGGGCGAGCTGGGCGTTCCGGTGCTGTTCTGCGCGGGCGACGACGCCTGTGTGGCCGAGGCCCGTGCGCTGTTTCCCGGCCTCGCCGCCGTTGTGACGAAGGAGGCGCTCTCCTGGACGTCTGCTTTGAGCCGGCATCCCCAGGCTGTGTGCGACGACATCTACCGCACCGTGCGGGCCGCCGTACCCGGCGCCGGGACGCTCGTCCCCTACCGCATGCCCGGCCCTCTCTCCGTAGAGATCCGGTACAAGCGTATGGAGGACGCGGCCCGCGCCGCCCTCACCGACCGGAACGGCCATCCTTTCGCTCAGCCGGACCCTTTCACACGGTCCGGAGTCGTGGACGGCGTCTCCGCCCTGTTTTAAGCACCGGGATATGCTTTTCTTCTTTGTGTTCAAGCTGTATGTCACAACAAAAGCAGCGGAGAACAGGCAGATGCCGCCTGTTCTCCGCTGCTTTTTCTTTTATGTATGCGACGCCTTATACCGGCTTTTCCGCCGGGTCCGCAGCCACTGTCCGCTCCGCGCCGGGCAGCGGCATCCAGCGGCCGATGAATCCGAACACCTTTGCCCAATAGCGCGCGGGCGCCATGCGCAGGGACTCCGCATGGCCTGCATCCGGCTCCACATATTTTTCCTTGGGACACCGCGCCGCCGCATACACCTCATCCAGCATGGCAAAGGGAACGAATGCATCCTTCCCGCCGTGGATGAACAGCATCGGCGTGCGGGAGTGCGCCACCTGTGCCGCAGCGCTGGCCTCCCGCAAAGAAAAGCCCGCCCGGCGGCGCAGCAGCGCGTCTGCCGTGTACAGCACGGGAAACGGCGGCAGGCCATAGGTCTTTTTCAGCTGATAACGGAACTCCTCCCATGCGGTGGTATAGCCGCAGTCCTCCACGATCGCCCGCACGTTGGGCGGCAGAGGCTCTCCCGCCGTCATCATTACGGTGGCGGCCCCCATGGACACGCCCATGAGCACGATATCCGGCGCGCCGTTCTCTGCGGTAACACGCTGCACCCATGCGGCAATGTCCCGCCGCTCGGGCCAGCCCATCCCGATATACCCGCCCTCGCTTTGGCCGTGGCCGCGTGCGTCCGGCAGCAGCAGGCTGAAGCCCGCGTCATAAAACCGGCGCGCGTATTCCGCCATGCCCGATGCCTGCCCGGTATAGCCGTGGCACAGCACCGCCCAGGGCGCATTCCCGCCCGCGCGCACACACAGAGCGTGCAGCTGCAGGCCGTCGCCCGAGGTCAGCCACCAATCCTCATGGGGCTGCGCGTTCAGCCATTCCCTGTCCGCCGCCAGCGTGCCCCGGGGCGCGCCGGTGGGACGGTTATGCGGCGCGTTGAACGCCGCTGTTTTGTCGATCTGCTGTGTAAGCGCAAAGCGGTAAAAGTACTCTCCGGCCACAGCTCCCGCAGCCGCGGCCGCGGCGCCCAGCGCCAGTGCCGTTTTCCAGCCTTTCATTCCGCTGTTTCTCCTTTCGCCGCGCGGCGCGCCTCAATATCCCGCACCATCGCTTCATAAGATTCTTCCGTGATCGTATATTTGACACGGTAGATGAAATAAGCAGCCAACAGAAGCGCCGCCGGGATGACCGTCATGCAGACCAGCAGCGCGGCGCTTTTGCCGCTGGGCACCGAGGCCAGCACCGCCCCGATTCGTTCCGTCTTTTCCGCTATGGTGATCAGCCCCTGGGAGGCCGCGTTCTCCAGATCGGAGATCTGGTTCGTCACGGCGCGCACTCCCACCGCCAGATAGATGACAAGCACCAGAAGCTGCACCAGCGCAGTGCCCAGCTTGGTGATGAAGGGCCGCACGGAAAAGACGATGCCCTCCTCCCGGCGGCCCGTTTTCCACTCGTTGTATTCCACGGTATTTGCAATGCAGATGATCATAATAAGGTAAACCAGCGTCTGCCCCAGAAATGCAAACAGGTTGCTCACGGTGAGCATCGTGAACTTGAGCGCCCACATCTCCCGCGGGATGAACAGGCCGGAGAGCATGATGCAGAGGTATCCCGCCGCAGCGCCGAAAGCGCCTGCCTTCATCAGCTGCGCGCGGGTGAAACGGCCGGACAGAGCCGCGAACACGAGCATCAGCACCGCGCCCGCCACATTGCCCAGAATGCTGAAGATGGACAGCAGCAGGCCGTTGTAGCCGAATTCAAAATACAGGTATGTCACCGAAAGGCCGCCGCCCATCAGTGTCTGCGCCACGGAAAAAATCAGAAAAACAACGGCGCACCAGACAAGCTGATCGTTGCGGGCAATGGTGGAAAAGGCCTTCCGGATGCCGACCTTTTCGGCGGGCGCTTCGTCCCGCGCAGACGGCTCGCGCACCACAAGCAGCGTGATGAGCTGTGTAGCCGTAAACGCAGCGCATACAATAAGGACAACGGCACGGTACGCGGTGACGGCGTTGCCGCCGATCACAAGGCTGCCCGCCGTAAACGTGGGTACAACGATGCCGCCCAGAAACTGCCCCACGCCCGCAAACAGCACCGTGCGGGAGGTAAGACGGTTGCGGTCGTCGGCGCGGCGCGCCAGCGCCGGCACCATGCCCCAGTAGGCGATGTCGTTCATTGTAAATACGACGCTGTACGCGAAGTACAACAAGCCGAAGGCCGCCACATAAGCCCAGCCCTGAAGCGTGGTGGAAAACGAGGTGATGAACACGATGACGCTCAGCACGCCGCCAATGGCGATCCATGGCTTGAATTTGCCCCAGCGCGTACGCGTGGCCTCCACCACGTTGCCCATGATCGGGTCGTTGAAAGCGTCGAATACGCGCGCCGCCACCATGATGACGCTGATGCAGGCAAACTGCACCGACGTAAGCGTTTTGGTGAACAACACATAGGTGAGCAGATAGTTGGTAAACATGCATCCGGCCATATCCCTGCCCACGGTGCCCACGGGATACGCCCAGAGGTTGCGGCGCGAAAGCCCGCCCGCCGTTTTTTCCTGTGCGCTCATTGCTGCATTCCCCCTTTTCCGCCGCGAAAAACCGCCCGCGGCAAGCAGATGATTCCTGTTCCCATCATAGCAAAAAACGGGAACGCGCGCAATGAGGAACTCTGCCCGCCGCCTCAGGTATTTCCGTGCATATTTTGCGAATACAAACCAGCCCCCGACCGCGGGTCTATCCTGCGCGGCCGGGGGCTGGTTTCGTTATTTTAAATCCGGTTTATACTTCAAGTATTTTATCCACGCGTGCGGCCAAGATAGAAAAGCGCCACTGTGCCGGGGCCTGAATGGCTGCCGATGACCGGGCCGATGGAATGGATGCGGATATCCTGCGTGCCGAATTTTTCCCGCACCAGGTCCGCTACATATTCCGCGTCCGCACGGCAGTCCCCGTGGCTGATGAACACCGTTTGGGAGGCCGGGTCCACTGCGTCCTTTTCCATATGCGCCACCAGCGCGTCCAGGCTGGCCTTGCGGCCGCGCACCTTTTCCATGGGGATCAGATGACCCGCGTCATCCACGTGCAGCACCGGCTTGATGTTGAGCATCGTGCCGAAAAACGCCGCCGCACCGGACACACGCCCGCCGCGCTTGAGATGATTCAGGTCGTCCACCGTGAACCAGTGGGCCAGATGCAGCTTGTTTTCCTCCAGCCACCGGGCCGTTTCTTCAATGCTGCGGCCCGCCTTCTGCTGCTGCGCCGCATGGTAGACCAACAGGCCCTCGCCCATGGAGGCGCACAAGCTGTCCACCGCGAGGAATTTGTGCTCCGGATATTCTGCGCTCAGGTCCTCGAAGGCGATGCGCGCGGAGTTGAAGGTGCCGGACAGCCCGGACGAAAAACCCACATACAGCACGTCGAAGCCGTCCCGCGCCATTTTACCCGCCACTTCCCGGAATGTCTCCACATTGATCTGGCTGGTGGTGGACATAGCCCCGCCGCGGAGCATATCGTAAAAGTCCCCGGAAGAAAGGTCTGTTTCCTCAGGGTCGTTCCGATAGCTTTTTTCGCCGATGGTATAGGTCATGGGCAGTACAGTAACGCCCGTCTGCGCCACAAGCTGCGGCGAAAGGTCCGTGGTGGAATCCGTCAGGATCTTATATTCACGCATCGTTGTCGCTCCTTTATGTTTGCTGGAAAATCAGTCCCCAGCTCTCTGCTGGGAAATCCACAGGCAGTATATCACAAATCCCCGTGCTTTTCCAGACTGAATTTCCCCTTCAGCGCGGCAATGCCTGCCAGAATGCGGTCCTGAAAAATCACGCACAGCCCCGCCACAGCCCCGGTGGCAAGGAACACCACCAGGCTCACGTCCCAGCTTCCCTCGGCGAACTGGCTGCCCGCAAAGGTACTGGTGATCACCGACGGGATGCGCGCCAGTGTGGAGATGAGAAAAAACGCATGGGGCCTGACGGGCAGGAACGGGCCCAGATAGATGAGCACGTCCTTGGGCGTGCCCGGGATGAAAAACAGCAGGAACAAAAAGAACTTCACGTGTGCCTCGTCCCGCAGAAAATGGTATTTTGCCAGAACGGAAGCGTCGATGGCTCTGGCACCCGCGGCACGCACGCAGTAATAAACTGCGGCGCTGGAAAGGCCCACGCCCAAAAGGCACAAGGCCAGCCCTCCCCAGGTACCGTACAAAAGCCCTGCCATCAGCTCCACCGGTTCGCCGGGCAGCACGGCCACCACCACCTGCAGCACCTGCAGGCCCAAAAATGCCAGCAGGCCCAAAAAACCGCTGTCGTGGACAAACGCAATAAACGCATCCCGCGCATCCTGCTGCGTCAGCACGGCCCAGATCTCGTTTCGATATGTAATGCCGAACACGGCCAGCGCCAGCAGAAGCGCCGCGCCCAATACCGTGCCCGCGTATTTTTTTATAAATGCCACTCGTATCCACGCCCCGTTTTCCCGGGCGCGTCGCTGCATCAGGCGGTATGCGCCCCGGTGTATTCTTCCAGGGTGCCGCCCGCCTGCATGATGGCTTTCGCGGCATCCTTACCTACATAACGATAATGCCACGGTTCATACGTCACGCCCGTGACATTTTCTTTTCCCCTGGGGTAGCGCAGGATGAAGCCGTAGTCCGCGCAGTGGGCGTACAGCCATTCAAATTCCGGCGTGTCTTCAAAATCCGCCGTCAGGTCGCTGTGCTTCGAATACCAGTCCGCCGAAACGATATCTGCGGCAAGGCCCGTGTTATGCTCCGAGGTGCCGGGGCGCGCCACCCACATGGCAGCCTGTTTTTCGGCCTCCTCCCGGCTGAAGCCCTCCGCCATGAAGGAATTTGTCTTGCGCTTGAACAGCGCCGTCTGCCGCTCCACGCTGCGGTAGCCCGACACTAAGTAGAGCTTGCAGCCCGCCGCCTCGGCGTCCGCCAGCATGGCCTCCAGGTCCGCCGCCGCGCGCTTGTCAAAAGGACGGTTTTCGTATCCCCTGATGTCCACGGTCTCCACGGTAAAACCCTCGGGCAGAGGGTTCCCGGCGTTGACAAGGCGCGTCATCCAGCCGTCGCCGTCCGCCGGGGCTGCGGCGGGTGCCGCAGCCGAGGAGGAACCGCTCATGGAGCCGGAAGAAGAAGCGCCGCCCGCGCCGCTGCCGGACATACTGCCGGAAACAGGGCCGGAGGCAGCGCCGCCGTCGCCGGGGACGCCGCTCATAGAGCCGGACATGGAACCGGACATGCTGCCGGAGCCGGATGTCACAGACGAGGAGCTGGGCGCCATGGAGGAGCTGGACGAAGGCTTGGAGGACGAACTGCCGGAGCTGCCCCAGCAGCCTGCGAACAGCGCCGCCACAAGCACCAGCGCGAGGGTAAGGACCAAAGTTTTCTTAGGCAAAATACAAACTCCCTTTCGCCTGCCCGCAGACGCCGGGCGGCGCGCGGGAAGGTCATTGTAAATTGCCGGTCAGGGTCATTACCGCAGCGAGCGCCGCCAGCGGCGCGGTCTCACAACGCAGGATGCGCGGCCCCAGGCCGATTTGTACGCATCCCGCTTCGCGGGCCGCGGCCGCTTCCTCGGGGGAAAAGCCGCCTTCGCTGCCGGTGATGAGGCCGATGGTCTCGGCGCCGCCCAGCCGGCTAAGTAATGGCTCCCCGCCCGCCTCGTAGCAAAAAAACGCCGCGTCGTTGCGCGCTGCGTCCGCGAGCATCTGTTTGTATGTTACCGGAAGTTCCACCTGCGGCACCACGCCCCGCCCGCTCTGCTTGGCGGCCTCAAAGGCGATGCGGTTATAGCGCAGGTTTTTCTGCTCTTCCTTTTTTGGCGCAGCCACACAGTAGCGGCTGAAAAACGGCACTATCCGCACGGCGCCAAGCTCCACAGCCTTCTGGACGATTGTCTCCAGCTTATCCTGCTTTGGGTAACCCACATATAGCGTAACCCGCACGCCCGGCTCCGATACGCTGGCAGAGCTGGAAAGGATTTCCAGCTCTACCGTATCGGGGCCAAAGCCGCGCACCGCGCAGGCATAGTCCGTGCCCTTGCCGTCGCAAAGCGTAACGGTCTCGCCGGGCCGGGCACGCATCACATGGGCCAGGTGATGCGCGTCCGCCCCCGACAGCACGGCCGTGCCTCCGGAGATATCAGTTGTAAAATAACGGTGGGGCATAATAAAACTCCTTCTGTGTATTTATGGCGCAAGGGCGCGGCACTGCGGTGCGCTGTTTAAGGCGCAAGCCGCATGCCAAGCAGCGGAATTAAGATAAACTGCGCCGGATAGATGAGGTAAAACCTCCACTTCACGCGCGCACCGGCGCCGGGCGTGCCGTCGTACAGCCGCATTGGCAAAAGCGAAAAAAACACACCGAAAAATTGCAGATACTGCGAGCCCAAATTGGGCAGCGCGCCAAGCCAAAGCGACGCGACAATTACCGTAAAGATACCGCACAGCAGCAAAGCCGGGCGGCCGCTGCGGTCGCGCATGTAAAAGCAGCCCCAAACAATGGCCAACGCATACTAGCCCCAATCCAAAGGAAGAAGAGCGGCGCAGACGAAAAGGGCGGCGCAAGCGGCGCACCGTGCGAACAACGGCTTGATGTGCTCCCATGCCACAAGCGAAAGCAGCGCAAGAAACAGCGTAAACAACACATTGCCTCCGCCCGAAAATACCGTAAATTTCCATTCGCGCGTATACGCTCAGCCGCAAAAGCTGCTGTAAAACGGCTGCGAAATCATTGCAAACATCAGCAGCCGCATCAAATAGCGGCGCACGCTTTTGGTGTGGCAATAGCCCTCCGCCAAAAGAAAGCAGAAAATAGGCAGCGCCATTTTGCCGGCGGTGCGCAGCGCAATGCATGCAGGAGAGCGGTAATACAAAAAGGCGTATGCAAAATGATCGAGCAGCATACAGGCATACGCAATCCATTTCAGCCCGGTGGCAGATAATTTAGCACCCGGCGTATGCACGGTATTTCCGCCTTTGTGCTTGGCGCGCAGTTATTCCCGCCCTGTGTGGCCGCACACCAGCGCCACCCAACCGTTCTTTTCCTTTACCTCCCGCAGTGCAAGGCCTGCGGCCTGTACCGCGGCGATCACCTCATCCTTGCGGGTGTCGATGATGCCGCTGGCCAGAAAGGTTCCATGCTTTGCCAGCAACGCGGGTACGTTCGGCACCAGGTGGATGATGGCATTGGCCACGATGTTGGCGCAGATGACATCGTATACACCCGTGGCCTTTTCGGAAAGGTCGCCCACCAGTACCGTAAGGTCGTTCTGCACGCCATTGAGGGCCGCGTTTTCGCCTGCCGTGCGCACGCACATCGGGTCGATGTCCACGCCTTCCGCTTTGGCCGCGCCCAATTTCAATGCCGCAATGGCAAGAATGCCGCTGCCCGTGCCGATGTCCAACACGCGCTCGCCGCCCTTCACCAGGCCATCCAGCGTTTCCAGGCACAGGGCCGTGGTCTCGTGCGTGCCGGTGCCGAAGGCCATTCCCGGGTCCAGCGTGATGACCGCGCGGTCCGTTTCGTACGCTTCCCAACTCGGCACCACAGCCAGCCGTGTGCCGATATCCATAGCGTGGTAGTATGCCTTCCAGCCCGTCTCCCAGTCCTCCTGGCGCACACCCGTGTATTCCATCCGGTAAGGCACCTCGGCGCGCTCCAGGCGGTCCCGCATCAGCTCGCCGATCTCCGCAAAATTCTCGTCCGGCGCAATGTACAGGTGCACCGCTACCTCGTCCCGGCTTTTGTCCAGCAGTTCCTGCTCGATGAGGTCAACGTGGGCAATGGCCTCCACCTGGGCCTCCAGATCCCGGTAGTCCTCGATGTAGATGCCGCCGCCCGAGATGCCTGTGGCAATGGCCTCCGCCGTTTCGGCCCAAACCGCCGGCACCGTCGTCTTGATGTCTGTCCATTCCATAGCTTTTTACTCCTTGCGCTTGGCGCGCCTGCATTTTGTTTTTACGCCGAAAGGCGCCGTTTTCTTTCCATTATACACAAATACATCCAAAAACGAAACAAGCCGGCGGTATATCCCGCATTTTGTGCCGGTTCTGCAGAAATTTTCCACAATCTTCTTTCCTCTTCTTTTGTTAAAATGCACAAAAGAACTTTGTTAAACTTATAGCATTCGTCGTGTTGTACATTGATAGACTTTTAACGATATGGTATGATAGTGTCAGTGAGAAAGCATCCTAAAATCACAAAACGAACCGTTCAAACCATATCAATGAACTTTGGGAGGACAAACTGATGGCAGAGAAAAAGACGACCGCCAAAACCGCCCCGGCCCCCGCTGTGGAGACCGTGGAGAACCCCGTGAACAAAATGATCGACGGCCTGGTGGAAAAAGCCCAGGCAGCTTTGAAGGAATTCCTGACGCTGGATCAGGAACAGATCGACCACATCGTGCACGAGATGGCGCTGGCCGGCCTTGACAAGCACCAGGAGCTGGCCCGCATGGCCGTGGAGGAAACCGGCCGCGGCGTGTACGAGGACAAGGTCATCAAAAATATGTTTGCCACCGAGTATATCTGGCACGACATCAAAAAGGAAAAGACCGTGGGCGTGCTGGACGAGAACGAGATGGAGGGCTATGTGGAAGTGGCCGAGCCTGTAGGCGTTATCGCAGGCGTCACCCCCACCACCAACCCCACCTCCACCACGCTGTTCAAAAGCCTGATCGCCGTGAAAACGCGCAACCCCATCATCTTCGGTTTCCACCCGTCCGCGCAGAAGTGCTCGGCCGAGGCTGCGCGCATCGTATATGAGGCCGCTGTGAAGGCCGGCGCGCCGGAGAACTGCATCCAGTGGATCGACACGCCGTCCATCGAAGCGACGGGGGCGCTGATGAACCACCCCGGCGTGGCCACCATCCTGGCCACGGGCGGCCCCGGCATGGTAAAGGCCGCTTACAGCTGCGGCAAGCCGGCGCTGGGCGTCGGCCCGGGCAACGTGCCGTGCTATATTGAAAAATCCGCGGACCTGCACCGCGCCTGCACCGACCTGATGATGTCCAAGACCTTCGACAACGGCATGATCTGCGCTTCCGAGCAGGCCGTCATCGTGGACAAAGAAATCGCCAAAGCGTTCGAAGACTATATGAAGGCCAACAACTGCTACTTCCTCAACAAGGAAGAAACGGAAAAGCTGACGAAATTCATGTTCCCGGACCCCAGCAAGGGCGTTTACGGCCCGCTGGTGGGCAAATCTGCAAACTGGATCGCCGAGCAGGCCGGCCTGAAGGTGCCCGAAAAAACGAAGATCCTCATCGCGCCCATCTCCTCGCCGGACGAAAACCATCCGCTGGCGAAGGAAAAGCTTTCCCCGGTGCTGGCCTACTTTGTTGTAAACAGCAAGCAGCAGGGCTTTGATTACGCCAACAAGATGCTGGAGCTGGGCGGCCTGGGCCACTCCGCCGTCATTCATACCGGCGACATGAAGATCGCCGATGAATACGGCGTGGCCATGCGCGTGGGCCGAATCATTGTGAACAGCCCGTCCTCCCAGGGCGCCATCGGCGACATCTATAATACCAACACGCCTTCCCTGACGCTGGGCTGCGGCTCCTATGGCAAGAACAGCGTGTCCCAGAACGTCACGACGGTGAACCTCATCAACAAAAAGCGCATCGCCAAGAGGAGGGTGAACATGCAGTGGTTCAAGGTGCCGCCCCGCATCTATTTTGAGGAGGATTCCATCCAGTACCTGGAAAAGATGGAGGGCATCTCCCGCGCCTTCATCGTCACCGACCCGATGATGGTGAAGCTGGGCAATGTGGACAAAGTCCTGTACTACCTGCGCAAGCGCGAGGAATACTGCCACAGCGAGATCTACTCCGACGTGGAAAGCGACCCGTCCGTTGAGTGCATCATGCGCGGCGTCAAGGCCATGAACGCCTTCCAGCCGGACGTCATCATCGCCATCGGCGGCGGCTCGGCCATCGACGCGGCCAAGGGCATGTGGCTGTTCTACGAGCATCCGGACACCAGCTTCGACGGCCTGCGCCAGCGCTTCCTGGACATTCGCAAGCGTGCGTTCAAGTTCCCGAAGCTGGGCCAGAAGGCCAAACTGGTCGCCATCCCCACCACCTCCGGCACCGGCTCCGAGGTCACCAGCTTCTCCGTCATTACGGATAAGCAAAACGGCAACATCAAATATCCCCTGGCCGACTACCGCCTGACGCCGGACGTGGCCATCATCGACCCGCAGTTCACCCGCTCGATGCCCAAGAGCATCGTGGCCGACACCGGCCTGGACGTGCTGACCCACGCCATTGAGGCGTATGTATCCGTCATGGCCAGCGATTATACCGACGGCCTTGCGCTGCACGCCATCGAAATGGTGTTCACTTATCTGGAGAAATCCTACAACGGCGACCCGCTGGCCCGCGAAAAGATGCACAACGCGTCCTGCATCGCCGGCATGGCCTTCACCAACGCGTTCCTGGGCCTGAACCACTCCATGGCGCACAAGCTGGGGGCCGAGTGCCACATTCCCCACGGCCGCGCCAACGCCATCCTGCTGCCGTATGTCATCAAATACAACGCTACCAAACCGACCAAGTTCGCCTCATTCCCGAAATACAAGGAATATGTGGCCGACGAGCGCTATGCGAAGATCGCCCGCCGCGTGGGCCTGTGCAGCGCGGACACGCCCATCTCCGAGGCAGTGGACTGCCTTGTGAAGGCCATCCGGGAACTGATGACCGTCACCGAGCGCCCGCTCTGCATCAAGGACTGCGGCGTCAGCGAGGCCGAGTTCATGAGCAAGGTCGACGAGCTTTCCTACAAGGCGTTCGAGGACCAGTGCACCACCGCAAACCCGGTATATCCCCTGGTGTCCGAAATCAAGGAGCTGTACAGGGAAGCTTACTACGGCGAATAAGCGCCGCCCAAAACTGAATCCCGGGCCGTTCTTTTTCCGGCCCGACCTCCTTTCATGGGGCCCGTGCAAAGCGGGCCCCTTTTTTGGTATATGTACCGGCACATGGTACCCGCGCAAAACAGCACAAATAACCGCCGACAAATTTGTTACGCCGCATGGGCGGATGTGTGCTATACTGTTTGTAAATAAGCTCTTTAAAAATACGCTTTTGCGGCGGCGCGGCAAAACGCGTCCGTCCGGGGGAGGAATACGCATGCAGGAACGCCACATCACCACGCCCGGCCCCGTGCTGGACGAACACGGCGTCATCACGCCCGGCTATTCGGAACGGTCCATTTGTACTTACCGCCGCGCAGATATCAAGGCCCCGTTCTACCGCATCAAGGAATGGGACTTCTATCAGGTGTCCGACGGCGAAAAGTGTCTCCAGTTTACATATGGCCATGCCTCTTATGCGGGCCAGGTAGCGGTGATGCTGTTCAACTTCAAAACGGGTGAAGTCATCGCCAATATCAGCAAGCTGCTCGCCCTGCCCTTCGGCAGCCTGCATCTGCCTGAAAACGCCGAGCAGGACAGCGATATATGCTACGACAAAGGCGGCGTGCACCTGCGCTTTAAGGTGGAGGGCGACACGCGTTACCTTTCGTTTTCCGCGCCGGATTTTGAAGCGAACATCACGCTGGAGCGCAAAAACCCCTATTCTCTGGTCATCCATATCCCCTTTGATGAATACAAAACAGCGTTCTATTATAACCACAAGATCAACTGCATGACGGCCCGCGGCCGGGCGGTATGCGGAGGAAAGGAATACATTTTCGGAGACGGCGCTTTCGGCCTGCTGGACTGGGGGCGCGGCGTGTGGCCGTTCCACAATGAATGGTACTGGTCCAACGGCACCGGCACAGTGGACGGCAAAATTTTCGGTTTCAACCTGGGAACCGGCTTCGGCAACACCAGCCAGGCCACCGAAAACATGCTGTTCTACAACGGGAAATACCATAAGCTGGGCCGCGTGCATTTTGACCTGGACACCGAATACATGAAGCCCTGGCGGCTGTATGACGACGAGGGCCGCCTGGACCTGACCCTGACGCCGTGCTATGACCGCACCACCCGCATGAAAGTGCTGTTCGTGGACAACTGCTGCCACCAGATGTTCGGCGGTTTTTCAGGCAGAGCCGTGCTGGACGACGGCACCGTGCTGCAGATCGACGATCTGCAGGCTTTTGCCGAACACGCAGTGAACAACTGGTAGGCTCACCTGCTCAAATCAAACCAACAGGCGCGCCGCTTCCCTTTTCGGGGAGCGGCGCGCCGCTTTTTTCCGCGAAACAGGGCGGGATATGCCGAAGCGCGTCCCGCCCTGTTTTTTCGCGTTTGCGCGCACATATTCCGCCCCGCGTCTGCAAACACTTTTACCACTGCCGTAAAATCCTATGCCTTCCCGGGCCGGAACGCATCCAACAAGGCTTTGGGGACAGTATGAAAACGGCCGCCGCAAATATGTTTCGCAGAAGGAGCGACAGAAAAATGAAACTGGACGCAAAAAAATACGACGAGATGCGCAAGGCCGCGTCGCCGCCCTCGCCGCTTTTGAAGGACTGCCTGTGGGCGTTTTTCGTGGGCGGCGCCATCTGCCTTTTGGGCGAGGGCCTGCGCACGCTGTATGCGGCCCTGGGCTTCACACTTACCGACGCTGGCACACTGACGAGCGCCACGCTCATCGGCCTGTCGGCCTTTACCACAGCAATGGGCTGGTACCAGAAGCTGGCCGCCAAGGCCGGCGCCGGTACTCTGGTACCCATCACAGGCTTTGCCAACGCGGTCGTCGCCCCCGCCATCGAATTCCGCAACGAGGGGCTCGTCTCCGGCGTGGGTGCAAAAATGTTCATCATCGCAGGGCCTGTCATCGTTTACGGCATGCTGGCCAGCGTTGTATGGGGCGTGATCTACCATTTCATCCGCCCGCTGATGGGAGGGTAACGCATGCGTAAGGGAGACACCATTCTGTTTGAAGCTCCGCCCAGCGCCGTCGCATATGCGGCCGTGGGCGGCAAAAAAGAGGCGGAAGGCCCTCTGGCAGACGCCTTTGATATGCTCATCGCCGACACCCTGTGCGGCGAAAAGACCTGGGAAAAGGCCGAGAGCGATTTTGCCCGCTACTGTCTGGAGGCCGCGCTGAAAAAAGGCCGTCTGCAGGCGGACGCGCTGGACGCCGTGTTCGCGGGCGACCTACAGTGCCAGTGCACCGCGTCGGCTTACACGATGCGCGGGTTCGACACCCCGTACCTGGGCCTGTACGGCGCGTGCAGCACCATGGCCGAAGGCTTTGGCCTGGCCGCGTGCATGGTGGCAGGCGGCCACATGCAGTATGCCGCTGCCATGAGCAGCAGTCATTTCTGCGCGGCGGAGCGCCAGTTCCGCACGCCGCTGGACTATGGCGGCAAACGCACGCCCACGGCCCAGTGGACGGTAACGGGCGCGGGCGCCGCCATCCTGGCTCCGGCCGGGGGCCCGCCCTATGTGCGCGCCGTCACATTCGGCCGCGTGCGGGATTATAACGTCACCGACATCAACAATATGGGCGCGGCCATGGCCCCGGCCGCCTGTGAAACGATTCTGCGCTACTTCGCCGATACGGGCGAAAAACCGGAGCACTTTGACGCCATTTTCACCGGGGACCTGGGCTTTGTGGGCCGCACGCTGCTGCTGCAGCTGCTCAAGGAGGAAGGTCTGCCGCTGGAAAACCATCAGGACTGCGGCCTGCTGGTATACGACCGGGACGCGCAGAACGTGCAGGCGGGCGGGTCCGGCGCGGGCTGCAGCGCCACGGTTCTGTGCTGCCACGTGCTGCCCGCGCTGCGCGAGGGCCGCATGAAGCGCGTGCTGTTCCTCTCCACCGGCGCGCTGATGAGCCAAACTACGTTTTTGCAGGGCGAGAGCATCCCGGGGCATCGCCCATCTGATCGAGCTTTCCTCCGAATTGCCGGAGGAAACGGAAAGGAGGCGGCGTGCGATGAATTTTGTATGGGCGTTTCTTGTGGGAGGGCTGATCTGCGTGGTAGGCCAGCTCCTCATCGACCTGACCAAGCTTACCCCCGCGCGCATTCTGGTGCTGTACGTTGTGGCGGGCGTGGTGCTCAGCGCGCTGGGCTGGTACGATCCGCTGGCTGATTTTGCAGGCGCGGGCGCCACGGTGCCGCTCATCGGCTTCGGGCACCTGCTGGCCCAGGGCGTAATGGATTCTGTGGCGCAGAGCGGCCTTGTGGGCGCGCTGACGGGCGGTTTTACAGCCGCCGCGGGCGGTGTGACAGCCTCGCTGACGGCAGGCTTTCTGGCCGCGCTGCTGGGCAAAAGCCGGGACCAGAGCTGACCCCGCTGCGCCGGGCGCAGAACCCGGCCAAGGCGCAACAAAAAAACCCGCTGTTCAGACGAACAGCGGGTTTATTTGAAAGCGTAGCTTACTTGCCGGCTTTGTCTGCGGCCTTGGCCAGACGGGAAACCTTGCGGGAAGCCGTGTTCTTGTGAAGCACACCTTTCGCCGCGGCCTTGTCGATCGCGACGACAGCAGCCTTCACAGCAGCGTCTTTGTCGGCGGCGCCGGCGGAAATGGCGGCGTCTGCCTTCTTGACGACTGTTTTCAGGTTGGACTTGATCGCTTTGTTGTGCAGAGCCTCTTTTTTCGCCTGCACCACACGGTCTTTCTGCGACTTAATATTAGGCATCGTACCACCTCCTTAATACCCATAACAGTGCAATTTATAATACCACTTTTTGCCCCGCAAGGCAAGCCTTTTTTTGAAAAAAGCGTTCAAACAGGCGCATTATCGCCCGAAAGGAAGGAATTTCATGGCAGTGTACACCGATATCGCCGCCGAACTGTATCCCGAATCCCGCGGGAGCGTCCCCCGCGGCGTCAAGACCTTCACGGCCACCGCGTCGGGCATCGGCCTGACGCGGGTGGAGATTGAGCGCAGCGGCCTGCGCCGCCCCAAAGGACGGTACATCACGCTGGATATGCCCCAGTTCGCCGCCATCGACGACCGCAACGAGGCTTATGTATGGGCCATTGCCAGCCAGCTGCGCGCGCTTCTGCCCAAGGAGGGGCTTGTCCTGGTAGCCGGAGTGGGCAACCGGGCCGTCACCGCGGATGCCCTTGGCCCCGAAACCGCGGACCGCGTGTTCGTCACACGCCATCTGTGCGAACACCCGGACGCCGGGGACGATGTAGCGCTGCGGCCCGTAGCCGCGTTTTCACCGGGGGTAGAGGGCAATACAGGCCTTGCCACAGCCGAGCTTCTGCAAAGCGTGGTGCGCAGGCTGGAGCCGGCGGCCGTTGTGTGTGTGGACAGCCTGTGTACCTCGGACGTGCGCCGGCTGGGATGCAGCGTCCAGCTTTCCACGGCAGGGCTTTCGCCCCACACTGCGCCGCCGCTCACGCAGCAGACGCTGGGCGTGCCCGTGGTAGCCGTAGGCGTGCCCACCGTTATGGAGGCCGACACGATGCTGGGCGCAAAACGCCCGCTGGTGGTGACGCCCAAGGACATCGACGCCATCATCCGCCGGGGCGCGACGCTGCTGGCGCTGGCCATCAATAAAGCGCTGCAGCCGGCGCTCTCGGTGGGAGAGCTGACGTTCCTTACCTCCTGAGCCGGCAAACCGGGCATGCGCGGGATGCACAAGCCACAGACGGCCTTCGTCTGCGCAAAACGCTGAATTCTTGAACAGAGCGAAATTTCCGTTGGCGGCGCTGGCGGCGGAAGTGGTAAAATAAAGCCATCAAAAAAGGAGGCGTTTCCCAATGAAACGGATCAAAGCAGCGTGTCTGGAGCAGACGGTACACTTTCAGCTCAAGGACGACCTGGGCCACGCGGCGGCGGCACGTGCGGTAAAGGAAGAGTACGAGCACTACAAGATGCAACTGGAGCGCAGCCGTACCAGATACAAAATCGTAGAGGAGACCGTTCAACCGGACGATTCCATCCTCATCAAGATCAAAAAGCAATACAACCACCACGATTGCGGCGATTATATGGATTGAGCCATTCGCCGCCGCATCCGCTCTGAAAAAGCCGCCCGCCGGGAAAGGCAGAGTTGGATAAGGCTATATTTTGAGCGATGGGAGCATGACAAACCGATACGGAACAGCCAGAGGGTGTATAACACTCTCTGGTCATTTTATTATAAGCACATATAAATTCGCCTGGCTCCACGGACGTTATATTTTCGTCCGCGCTCTAAGGAACCTCTGATTTAATCCGCACTACCGCGCATGCGCGAGAGATGGTAAAATAACACTATTAAAACGATTGTGGTGCAAGAAAATGAAACAGGAAACATTTACAGACATCGAATACAGCTACCGCAAGAAGAAAACGAAGCGGGAGGAATTTCTGGAAATCATGGAGGAGATCATCCCGTGGGATGAATGGGTTGGCGTGATTGAACCCTACTACCCCAAGGGAAAGCGCGGTCGTCCGCCCATGGGGATCGAAAAGATGCTGCGGATGTACCTGCTTCAAATCTGGTTCAATCTGTCTGACCCAGCGACCGAAGATGCCATCTACGACAGCTATGCCATGCGAAAATTCACAGGCATTGACTTTATGACGGAAACAGTGCCGGATGAAACAACGCTGTGCAAGTTCCGTCATCTTTTGGAAACGAACGGCCTGAACAAGCTGTTTTTTGACGCGATCAACCGGGTAATGGTGCAAACCGGCCACATGATGAAAGGCGGCACCATCGTGGATGCGACCATCATCAATGCCCCCAGTTCTACGAAAAACGCGGTGAAGAAGCGTGACTCTGAAATGCATCAGACGAAAAAGGGCAATGAGTGGAAATTCGGGATGAAATGCCACACCGGTGTGGATGCAGGCAGCGGCCTGGTTCATACCATTACGGTCACGGCGGCAAATGAGCATGACATCACACAGGCCGCCGCATTGATTCGTGAAGATGATGAAGTGGTATATGGGGATGCTGGGTATCTGGGAATCCACAAGCGCCCCGAGGTAGCCTGCGACGAGCATTTATCCAGCATTGACTACCGCATTAACCGCCGTCCCGGAAAGCTGCCTCATGTATCTGACAATGCAATTGACTGGGAACGGTATATTGAGAACCGCAAGTCCTCGGTGCGCTGTAAGGTAGAGCATGCGTTCCGAATCATCAAGTGCCAGTTTGGCTATAAGAAAACGGTGTATCGCGGACTGCTGAAAAACGCGAATCGGCTGTACGCTTTGTTTGCCTGTGCCAATTTATACGCCCTTGCCATGGCCGGGCGAAAACTTTCCACAACCTGATATAGGGGTAGTCTGCCCTTTTTCAGGAAATGGAGCGGAAATGCAAAGGAATACTGGCTATTTTCCGACAGAATCGCTTGAACCAAGCGGTAATCGTCTGTTTTCTCGCTCGGCGCTGAATGAAGGCTATTTATTCAGAGGTTCCCTAAGTGTAGCCTGTGACAGGCGCACCGCTGGCGCTTGCAGCCTATTGACCCGATCGCACACGAATACAGTAAACCCGTTCAGTCTTTCTCCCCAGTGCGGTCGCCCGCGTTGTCGTAGGTATAGATAGCGCTCTAGCCGGTTTTGGTGGCTGTGGCAAGCGCGCCACATGGTGGGGCGTTATTGCGATTTAAAGATATTTGGAAATCAGGCTTAAAAGACTTTCTGCCGGAATATTGAACCTGGTTTTATTGCCTTTTAAGCTTCTCTTCAAAACAGTTTTCGAATATACATACGGGCATATTAACGCTTCTGCGTAGCATCAGATATTGTTCACTATCGTAGACGAATTTTCGGATGCGGCAGCTGAAGAGCAGTGCTGCGATTTCCCGGTATATGTTCCGCGTTCGCTCGCACTCCAGAAAATCCAGCAGCTTTGCGTACTTTTTTAACCGGAATTCTTAATTCATAGATTCTACAATCCCATTTTATATACATTTGTTTAGAAATGGCCCCAAGGGTATAAACCTTGGGGCCATTTCTAAACCTGTCAAACTGTGAATTTAGGATGCCTGTGGCACAAGCAACGATTATTCTCTGGTCAAACGCCGAATATTGCCAAGAATCAGGATGAGATCGTCGTCATTCAGCTTGCGAAGTTCATCGATCACACTTTGAAGCAGCGAAGGGTTTTCCAGGGATTCATCAAAAAACTGGCTGGGTGTGAGGTTGAAATATTCACAGATCCGCAGAAATTCTGCCATGGGCGGCAGGGATTTCCCGGAAGAGATATTGTACACGTATCCTCGGCTGTGGCCGAGGTCGTAGCTCATCTGATATTCAGAAATGCCTTTTTTGAGACGGAGCTGAGTAATCCGTTCACGAATAAAATTTTCATCCATTGCTGTTTCACCACCTGTTTGCATCTAATTTTAGATGATGAAAGCCGCCCAATAGTCGATTATTTTACGTTATTATTTGTGTACTAGTCTAATATTTTATGTTATAATCCAAATATATGCGATTAAAGATAACAGGCGCAAAAGTTGATCGAAACAATCGGTCGGGATGATGCCTCCCTGTGGAGGTCGGTCTTCTCCATATGCCCATGATGATAATACTGTGAGCGCCATTGAGAAGAAGTTTAATAAATGGGGTACTCAAAATGAAAGCATACAGCGCTGGTCTCATGTCGCAATCTTTCTGGTTCATTGAGTTCAAAAAGATTGTAAAGCTCGTTTCGGACGGTAAGAGCCAAAACGATATCAAGGCCGCTTGTGTAGAAGAAAATCTCCTCGGGGCAGTTAATCCGTACCGCGCAAAGCGGGTCGCAGGTTATCTCACGAACCGGGTTTCCGTCTTGGATGCTAGAGAGATCCAAATGTTTATTGAATCCGATTTGGCAACTCAGAAGCTGCTGAATCTGATTGCTGTTTTAAGAACAGACCGGCTGTTCTTTGAATTTTTATTTGAAGTGTATCGTGAAAAAATCCTTCTCGGAATCCCGGTTATCGAAGACAGTGACACAAACGTCTTCTTTAAGAACAAAGGCGCGCAGAGCAACAGTGTCGAGGGCTGGAAAGAATCGACAAAGTCCCACCTGCGCCAGTGCTATTTCAATTATATGGCCGATGCCAATCTGCTTGTGCAGGACGGAAAAACGCGCAGAATCACGCCGCCTGTTTTGGATATAGCTTTAGAGCGGCATCTGGAAGCGAAGGGCGAAGGCGCCATGATCAAAGCCATTACGGGGGGGATATGATGCTTTCACTGGAACAACGCCTGGATAAAATCGAAGAGGTTATCAAAAAGCCTTCTTTCCGGCAGAATAAGGGCCTGGGGAACGAGGTGGGCTATTATATTTTTGATTACCCGGCAGAACAGGAACTTGTTGTGCGTGAGCGTATTGAATACATACGCCAGAAAAATGAAGAAGCAATCGATGGCTTCCGCATCGTTGTGTTTGACCTGTACGACATCATTATTTCAATACTCAAAGACAAGGGCTATCTTGAAAAGTGCTTCGAGTTTGAAAAAGCCAGAGGCTTTGACAGAATCACAAAAGCGGTTGGCAATACGCTCCGGCTCACTTCGGCGGACAGTTTGATCGTGAA